>JAAHTH010002158.1_pt1 | contig 15641 bp, 10 predicted proteins | sample 6116091 | NCBI WGS metagenome assembly JAAHTH01 (sample SAMN13939990, study PRJNA603662) | sponge metagenome | isolation source: marine sponge | host: Mycale hentscheli | place: New Zealand | collected 2006
CCCCCCCCCCCTCCCCCCCCCCCCCCCCCCCCCCCACCATTGTTGTAGGTTAGAGAGCAATCATAAAAGGTTTCTGGGGCACCTACTACTAACATATCGTCGGTCAATGCGATACAACCTCTTCCTATGATATCAAACCATCCAAACTTACTTTCTAAAGCCTCGTACTCGCCTTTTGAAGAACCTTCCGGGAAAAACGCATGTCTGTTTCCAAATTGCTTCGCGGGAAATGTATTAGTATTGCTGCTATTTAAATCAAACAATACAACCCCACCGCTGTCTCTTATACCACTCGAACCATAATCTGTCTCAAAGACAGAGCAAGCTAACCAATTAGCAGAAGTTTTAAAATATTTTCCAATTTCGTTTTCTTCACCCGATGCGAGATCTTTTTTAAGAAAATCTATTTTTGTACCCGTCAGACTGTATCTATATATAACTCCAATAGAGGGATATGAAGACGATCCAATAAAAAGTCCCGCTCCCGGCATACCTATGTACAAAGTGCTTCCTTGTACACGTATGCAGTAACCAAATCTATTAGCTACTGTGGTATAGTTACCTAACGGACTATCGTCAGGATTAAGAATAGTGGAGTCATATGAGCCGTCAGACATGTTAAATATCTGCACTACGCCTTCGTTTGAATTATAGCTCGAATCATATTGACCATAAAAAGGCGCACCCACGTATAGCTTGTCATCTGTAATCGCTAAACCAACGCCAAAATAAGATGAATCAAACCCATCGGCTTGTCCGAATTCGTAAGGATCAATAGTGTATTCCAAAGAATTATCAGACCTATTATAAACATAAACACGGCCTGTGTTACCTTGACGGGCCAAACCCCCGCTTGCATACGCCGGACTAGCAATAGCAATCCAATCATCACTAATTGCAATTGAATTACCATAGGCCCATTCGCCTGTTTCTGTAACAGCCTCATAAAAAATGGTATATGAGCTTGGAGCTGTTTTATTGCTGATATCCCATAGATAAACTCTATTGGTGTCAGGGCCCCCTGCCCGCATAAACAAGTCATCTCCATCAACTATCATTTCGCTCGCAAACTGATTAGTTGTGGTGTCTACGGATGGGTTTTCAGTTGTGCTTTGTATACTAATGCTCAAATCACGTTGAGCGTACCCTGTGTTTATTCGTGGGTTTTTGCTATGCGAATAAGGACCCCACATACCACCCGCTTTTACAATTTTGGCAGGCAAACTTGTGTCTGTAGATAAGTCCGGGAAATCTGTTGTACTTGCTACCCACTCTGTAAATGGACGGCTAATCGTCTGTACCATGCCCGGATAAGAAGCACGAACCATTGAACGTCCACTATTGGTTAATTTAATAGAATGTGGATTCATAGTGTTACGGAGATAGGACCAACGCACACCATTATTGTAATCTAAGTAATTATAAACGCCTTGTGTAGTAGTATTGGTATCTGAATTAATAATAGGATTGCCTAAACCGGAATTATAAACAGAACTTGAAGAAAAGTTTAATTTATAACTACCAAAAGTATAAGGTTCTGAAAGTTTTAATACACACCATACTTCCGCAGCACCGGCATCTTTTGATTGAGCGGACCAAGATGACATATAGCCCACACTACCGCTTCCCAAAGGAGCCGCTTTACGAACTTGTGTCAAAACAATTAACATACGATAGCCATCATCGTAATAATCAAAATCATTTATATACCAATGATCATACCAATCTGTTTGACTAAAGGCATCTATTGGGCCAAGCCGCGAGTCATCTTTTATAATTACGGTATCGTCGTCCCAACGTTTTACAATAGGATAACGTGTGTTGCCACCGCTATTTGGGGCGTTGTAATGGTTAGTATCCCAACCAACCAATCGACCCTGTAAATTTATCTGTTGTGGAGTATTTCCGTCCATCACAAAATCAAGTGTTTTTCCGGATATATTAAATGCATCTGTATTAGTGTCCGGGTTTAAACCAATATACGTTAAAACGTCGTGATAGTAACTATCATTAGTGTTTAAATCCCGCACTTCACGATGATAATCATATTGTATATAGGCATCATTAATCGCACTGCCTTGCCAAAGAACTGCCAAAGCATAACCATATTCATGCCGCCTTTGTGTAGGGGGGCCGGATATCTCCTGCGGTAACGTTTCATTTGCCGCGGCCCACTTTAATTTATAGGGTTGTCTCCAAGACGTAAGACCTCTAGTAGCACAACCGCCATTTTGAACTGATGCTTCCATAGTATGGGAGTATCCCCAACTTATTTCGCGTTGTTCGTCGGTTTCCACTCCCCCATAGTTATAGGCCATTAGTCCATGAAACATTTGATCAACAAAATGACTTTCAAAATTGTCCCAATCTGCCGTAGACAAATCAAATCCTGTCGAGCAAGAAACTTGACACAATTTAAAACGAGATACGTTATTGCGATCTGAAGAAGTATTTTGATTGTCGAATGGAAAACCTATTTTTATGTCTATATTGCTCGCCACCATACACATCCATATAAAACGTTCACCCTCTGGCGACCATAATCCACAAATAAATGAATTCAGTGGATCTTCAGTGAGTCTTTCATATAGTGGACCATTTGTTAATTCGGACAGGTCTGCCTCTAAACTAGATCCCGGTCTTTTTTGATACATGTGCGTTGTGGAATACTGTTTTACAGTGTTTCCATCGTTACTTATGGACAAATTAGAAGGTATTGTTCCCGTTTCTAAAAAGTAATATTGATTTTTTGGACTTTCGTATGGGTCCGAAATAATTGTGCTAAACACACATTGTCTTACTTTTCTATGCTCGTTCTCACGATCTCCGTGTCTTACAGGCCGCCATGAAATAATATCAGAATGATTTTGTGTGCTAACCCTGGTTAGATCTAAACGATTGTTTGAAAGGCCCGGATATATGGAAGTGTCAAACCCCGGAAGAAGTCGTTGCTCTGTACCTTCAAAAAACAAACCGTTGCTGTTGGCTTCAAAACTAAGAATACTTCCTTTTTGTCCGCATTGTCCGTTGAAAAAAGGTTCACTTCTTTGAAACAGCAAAGCGCCGCTAATATCACATTTAAAAGGTACTGTTGGCGTGTAAAATTCGTTTTCACCCCTAATATTGGCTTGCCATTCGCGGTCAATGTTCAATTTTGATAAATTATTACTACTTGGAGTTTGATCAAAAGCAAAAAGCTTTTCTCGCTGCGTCAAACCGGAAAATAAGTATGGTATTGTTGTGTCGCAACGATATAAAACACCCCTTGATTCACTATTTGCATCATTTTCAGTGCCTAAAACGTAGAGGTGATACCCATTTTCAGCCCATTCAAATCCTCTTATGTCAGTGAAGGTTGCATCTGCAACCTGTGATATTGTCAGCATACCACTTTCTGTTATAGCGCTAGGTCGATAGAATTGTTGAGTAGTATACCCTCCGCTTAAAAACGGCACATCAAGCCAACAATTGTCATGGGTAAGGTTAAATTCCTTTATTTTTGTGCCTAAACATACATGAATTTCCTTCGGAACGTCGTTTTCAAACTCTACAAATCTGACATCAGTAACGCCACCTGCGTCCGAGGACCCGTATCCACGAGAATAATCACTCCCTGTAACAGTAATACTAAGCAACTCAGTCAAAGTAGGAAAATTTTTATCGTCCCAAGGTGTGTCGTCGGGTTCATGCGTAACCCCATATTGTGTTTGAAGCCTCGCCCAACTTCTGTCGTTATTACCGTTAAACTCCCACTCCGTATTGCTATCGTATGGTCTATTAAAATTATATCCTAAAATATCAGGGTGTGGGTTTATATCATTTGTATTTAAATCCGTAATTGGCGCTAAATATGGCACACTGAGTAACTTAACTTCCAGTGCCCAATCGTTTGCAGTTCGTAGAGAACTATCTTCTTCCGTTGTGTAATTAGAAGCAATGACAATATAGCCCTGCTCACGTTGCCAACCTCTAAGGGTTGAACTATGCCCGTTATAATCGCCACATTCATGCACTCTTTGTAAGGGAGAAGACTGCGAACCACCCGAGAAATTTGCCCAATCGGAAGGGTCCACGTAAGGATGCGAAGTAACCACCGCATCAAAACACATGTTATGCTTATAAAAAGGTCCGCGTCCTGTAGAAAAATAATTTTCGTAATACGTCCAATCTGACGGTATTGATAGTTGCCCGACATTATAAGCATAGTATGTGTCATACACTGTTTGACTACCGGCTATACTTCCGTATTCCGGGTTACTAATATTGTAACGCCGTTCGTCCACATAATCGCTGCCGTAAGGCATCGGTGAAGAGGTGGCAAGCTTTGTGTTTTGAAAAGCTTCGGTATTGGGGCCAAACTTTTTAGCAAGATTAGGCATTTATTGTCCCTTAATAGAAGTTGTCACCTGCCAAGAAGCCATAAACAGACGGCACTCCGCCCACTCCTTGCGTTGGAATACACAAAAAAGTGTAAAGTTTCACTTCGTCATCATTTGGATCAGGCGGGGTATATCCGTTAGTCCACGATACACTTGTGGGCCATGTTATAGTAGGATTCACACCGTTAGGACGCACAATCAAAGTAAACGTTTTTGCACCCGTATCAGCGGATCCGGGCAAATTGTTAAATACCAAGGTGACCGCTGTTGCCGTAGGCTCATATAAAAAGATACTGCCGGTATCAATGTCAAACGTGGCTGTCGTACCGTTGTCTACAAATTTTTCATCATAAGAAATTGCTTCGATGTTTCTTAAACCAATGATGTCTTTATTGGCATCTAACACAACGCATTTACTTGCTTGCGCCGTTCCATCGGTAGTTACATCCGTTTTATCTAAGTCAACGACGGTAGCGGTTAGACCAATAGAAGCAAGAACAGTATCCCCACTTTCAATCTGCAAATTGCCCGTGGTATCAGTTACTACAAAATTGTTGTCTTGTGTGGCATTAGCGGTTGTCAAAGCACTTAAATTAGAATCAAAACCCATGACATCGGAATTAATGCCCAACCCAAGATTAGTTCGAGCACTAGCGGCATTTTCCGCACCCGTGCCCCCTGAAGCAACAGGCAAGCCTGAGTCCAAACCTGAAATAGTTCCACCCGTAATTGTGACCGAATCAGACGTTACACTTCCTCCGTTGATTTTTACACTGTCCATTTCGAGGGAACTAGACATATCAAACAAAGAACCGCCCGCAGCAAATACAATTTTTGATTTACCCGCAGCTATAGTAACTCTTGAAGCAACATCGTTCTGATCAAGGACAATATTATGGGATCCGGCATTTATAACACAATAAACTTTCGTTTGTGTGTATTCCGTGCTTGCGTCATTAGATTTTATAGTAACCGTGCAATCTGTCGAAGCATTTGTAAATCTAAGACCTTTGTAGTTTCCATTTTGATCTAAATCTGACGATTGCGTTATATTATTGGTAATTAAATTGAAAGTCGCACCCGCAGAACTTAAGTCAATGGTTTTAAAACCATGCCCACTTCGATCTAAAGCGCGAAGGTTTAAATTTGTTACGGTGCCCCATGTTCCTGATTCCTCACCAGTCCCTATAAGAGCAAGACCGCCTGTTGCTGAATATGTTGTCATTAGGTCATTCCTCCAACATTGATCCACGTTGTACTATTATCTGGCGTTAAGTTAGTATAACTTGTATCTCTATCTGGATCAATGTCTGTCCAAATAGTATTTCCTAAATCAATAATTGGTCCCCAAATAAAGACATCTCCAACCCGCGCTGTTGCCTTAACGCCTGAAATATTAAGTTCTTGAACGCTAACTGTGCCAATGCTTACGGTTGCAGTAACCCCATTTAAAATAAATTGATTTACACCAAAAGAAGAACTCAATGTAATGGTGGCAGAGACACTCGGCAGTAAAACTTGGTTTACAACAACATTTCCAACAGAGGTCACAATTTGATTAGGGGTAGAAGCTTGAACTACTACATCTGGAAAGATTGGCGGAACTTCAGAATAAGTAAGCTCCGCATATGCTGCATTTCCAAGCATCTAAGCTTGAGACTCCGACCAACTAATTCGCCCCGATACTGTAAATGAGTTTGCTGCACTAACCGTTGAGGGGTCTTCGTTTAACACCACGACCACAGTCAATACGTCTGGTCCATCTGGAAATACGTTATCTCCACCCAAGATAGAGTTACCAAGAGTGGCAATTTCTCCCAAGTTTTCTGTAGTAAGTACGGGGGTTCGAGCCGAAGTTCCCGTACCGCCAGAAGCTTCAAAGTTATACACACTTAAACCACCTGTAATCGTGTCAGAGTTTTCGTGAAGAATAAGCTGACTTAAACTTGGATTTGTAACACGCAACCATGCATTTGATGAAAGCTGACCGTTTAAAACAAGTCGGACTGTACACGCATGGGTAGAAAGAACAGACACTTGATTTAGGATTAGCTGCATACGATTAATAATCTCACGTTCTCCCAAGAACCCAGGAGCACTTGTGTCAACAGATGGTGCTAGTCGAACACTAATTAAAGGCAGCTCTTTGGTAACGTTAAGAGCTTCTCCACCTGCACCAATAGTATATGTAGAAGATACTCCAGAAACACCTGTAGGGACACTGTCTATGACTAACAAATCTCTAGTTCTGATATCTGTAAAATAATTATAAAGTGGATGTGTTTCCGCACTGTAAATAGAAGGCAAGTAAGGCTGATAGGGTGAAACTGATGTACTTGTTGGATTTGCAAGTTTTGTTCCTACTGGTATATCCGCCCCTGAAATTGAGGTTCCCGCCGCAAACGAAGCAAGAACAGAATCTGGGGCATCTAAGAAAAGAGCATATCCAATTGGAGCATAGTTTTTACTATTAATTCTATAGTAATATGTGCTCGTGTAATCTACTTTTGCACTCACAGTATCAGAAGCTGCACCCGTTAATGCTAGATTATTAGATGAAGCGTTAAAAATATAAGCCTTATCTGGATCAAATCTACCATCCATAATTACCGATGTACCCCAGTGAGCCAACGCAGGGACATATGTTGGTGTTCCTATATTCTCAATAGTATAACGAGCAGGGACGTTACCTGATCTCATATATGCTTCAGTAAAGAAGTTACCGTGGATAAAACTATGAACGTATCTAACGTTACCGTGTTGATCCTTAAATCCAAAACGCACTTTACCTGCACCATACCAAGAGTAATCCATGTAAGCCATTTGAATCTTGTTAATGTCTAATTTAAATCCTGTATAACCAGTACCGTCACAGACATCTTCATTCCATTCTCGTTGAGGGATTCTAGTGTCTTCTGTTTTTGTAATTACAACCTTAGTTGCATCTACACCACGATAACTAGGAGCTATATAAAAGAGCGTGTCACTGTCTATTCTTGTTACAACGTGTGATTGACCTTTAATTACAATCTTGTCACCTTTGCGAAGCTGAGTTGTAAATTTTGTTTCTGCGCCTGTGACCTCCCCAGATCGAAACTGAACTGTAGCATATCCGCTAATCTGACGAACAGAACTTCTACGGCAACAGTATAATTCCTGACCATCGTACTCAAAGAAAAGACCGTTCTGGTCATCAAACAAACCGCAACGAAGCGCACTGTTTGACCATGAATTTACATAATACTCTACAACACCCGATGCTTGTGCGTCTGATGGAGTGCCTCGCAATGTGACCGTAAATGTTACTTCATCAACAACAGTGTCAATGTTAAACACTCCATTCCATAGATTTGCAGTGTTATTATCTGGGTCTGTTGGGGTTGGCGCTGCAAAGCCCATGCCTGCATGGACTTGACAGTAAGTGTACAAATCAGGGGCAGATGCAGCTACCGTTATTTCTGTGTATCCATCTGTTCCAGGTGTCCCGCCCGTCGTCACACCAGTTGTATATTCTGTACCGCCGCCGTGCGTTCCATCCGCTGTAGTTGAAAGACGGATCGGATGCCCAGAATTAGAGCTATCTGATTGATCAAAACGGTATGTTCTTCCCTCGTATAAAGTAAGAGAAGTTACAGTTTCATTGTTAATGTTAAATACATTTTGACCTGTGCCATCATCAACAACACGAACGGCTAAAACTTCTGTTCCTAATGTATCTGGGGCATTTGTTGACCCCGATATAGTAATTGCTAGACCTGCGGAAAGTCTATGAGCAAATCGAGTTTTAATTGTACCTGTTGAACCAGACCGACTAAACGTATCAATCTGACTTGTTGGACTAAAATTAACAGCGTAGCTAACTTGAATCCCTTTACCAGATTGATAACGAAAATACTTTCGTGTCTGACGAATCATTGAGGAATCAGGATTTGTAGGTGGAATAAGCTCCACACCACCATCATAAGGACGGTGTAATGCAAATCCATCTGGACGAAGTAAAAGAGATGTTCTTTGAAAATAATTTACTTCAGTTTGTGCTGTTGCAGGAAGAGCAGTTTCAACGGTGATTTGACCATCACTGTTAACATAATTAACAATACGCTCAGTAAGACTCCCTGTATCAGACATGTGGTTTACACTAGCACTAGTACCCGCACCTGTAAGTTGAATTACATTTGTGCCTGCGGCTGCATCTGTCTGAGTGTAGTGAACGTAAAAAGTATTAACATCTCTTAATCTAGCATAGTAAAGTTCATTTTCATCAAGTCCTGGTGGAAGAGATGTGTCTGCGGTAAAGCGAATAAGATCACCTGTAGCTAAACCATGACCATTTGCTGTAAAATAATCTGCTGAATTATAAGATGTTATTGCAGTAGTTGCAGTTGTTTCTGGCACATTAAGAACAATTTCATCACCTTTATTAATAAAAGAAGTAAATGAAGTTCCTTCGCCAGTTAAAGTTGTAGAAGACGCATCATAAGCTACTGTTCCCGCACCGCTAAATGTACCTATAATAGTTGTTGGTTGAAAACTAAACGTCCCCGTTAAGGGAGTGGCGCTGCTTCCAATTTCCGAAAGTGCTATTGCTGTTCCTAACAGTGCATTTGCTTCAGTTGTTGCCAAACTTAAAAAATCTTTGTTTAAGGCAATAATATAATACGTTGTACCACTTGTTAGACCAGATAAGTTAGTTGTGCCTGATTCTGTATACTCAACAGAATCTCCCGTTATAAAACCGTGGTTTAAAATATAAAACGCATTAAACTGAGCAACAAAAGAATTTTGAGAGTCAACTGTTTTTATTCTTGGTTGAATCTGAGAACCTGCATTAAAAGTAAATGATAATTGATCTGCGGCATTTGTTGCAATTTCATAGTTGCCGTCCGCTGCACCAACAAAATCAGCTTGAAAAGAATGCGTTTCAGCAGGATTGGGTACAGCGGTGATGTCAAATATATTATACTTAGTAAATGTCGCCAAGGTACTACTTGGAGCGTAATAAAGTATATTAATACGGTTTGTATCGGCTATGGCGTCCGCTCTTGTGTAATACAAATATGCGTAGTTTGTGCTGAACATACGAACAAAATAAACCTGTCCAGAAACAAGAGGAGGCAAGTTATTTGGAGCCGTATATCGTACCGCGTCACCTGTCACAAACGAGGGTATTTGAAGATAGAAACGAATATAATCAGAGTTATAATTAACATATGTGCTGCTTCTTTGAAAAATCGTAAACGCATCTACAGACGGATTCTTGGTCTCTGAGACCATAAACCTATCGCCCGTTTTGTTAGCAACATAGTAAGTGCTACCGCTCGTCAAAGAATTACCAGACGGTGCTACCGCAGTAATTGGCGTTCCGCCTCCATCTGAGTAAACAATAGGATCGCCATTGCTTAGAGTATTCGCAGGGATGTTAATTGTATCTCTGTTCGCGTCCACTACAACGGATTCAAACTCATAGATAAGATCGTTTGTTCCACCACCCTGAAGATATACTTGACTACCTGTAAAGGTATTAAGACCTACACGATTGTCATCAACTTTTGCGACTTGATAAATCGTTCCAGAACTTAAACCTGTAGGCAACGTACCTTGCGTAGCCGTAATAGTAATATAATCGCCTGTTTCCAAACCGTGGTTCGGCATCCACAAACTACTTCTGCGGTTTTCTGGCTTAATACGACCAAAAAAATGTTCATCGTAATATGTACTACTCGTGCTGATATAGCTTGACGATGTTAAACTATAATAAGCGCGAACGTAATATGTACTAGTATAGTACTGTAATCCATAGTCATAAGAGCCCCCACTAAGGTTACCAGTGTATATACTTACAACTTCAGTTGTTCGACTACCACTAGTTACATATTCATTCCCATTAAATGCAAAACATCTTTGACGTGCACTTCCGAATAACGATGACCAATTATCGTAGAATCTAAACGATCTGTTACTTCCGTAGTAAGTGTAGGCTTGACGCGCCAACATGAACGCAGACTTTGTTACGCCGCCACTTACACCATTAGTAAGATTTGTAATTCTATACGATGTATTTGTAGATCTAGAACGTCTCAGTTCTATCGTTGTAGAGTTTACATAATACACATAGTAAACTTTAAACGGGACAAAGTTATATGCGGTATTTGTTCCAGTTATAATAGATGGGTTACTTTGTGTGTCTGCAACGTAAACAACAGGATCGTAAGTGCTAAAACCATGAGGTTCTGGGAAGGTAATTTGATAACCAAGATTAATAGTTGTTGAGCCTTCCTCAAAGAATACAGCGTCTTCGGGAACCCAATCAAAACAACTAACGCCACCTATTAGGAAGTCATCTGTTTCTCCAGTTGCTGTGGCAGAAGTATAGCTTTGAGTGCTAGTGCTAGTTGCATTAACATTTGCATTGTCCGTGCTAAACGGAAGTGTTGCACGAGCAAACGTATTTGCCAACGCCATAGATGTTCCCGTTTCAAAATCTGTAGGATATACAGACGATACGGTCAACGCACTATTAGGGGTGGCTGAATCTGTAGTAATACCTCCAACGTTTGTCAGTTTAAACTCTGACCCAGAATAAATTGACCCTGGAAATAACTGCGTAAACGTATCTTTAATACTTCTAGTAAAGGTAAACGTATTTTTACCTTTATATATAAAGGTATTGCTATCAATTACACCGCCAACAACAAAACCACCATCTGCTGAAATATCTCCAGATCCTTGAACAATAATTGGAGAACCACGCTGTAAACCGTGCGTTTCAACCGTTACAACCGTTACAACATCACTATTCGCTGTAACGTCCATGCTTGAAATTTCTAAATTAAAATCGCCGCTTCGAGAAAAAAACGTTGGAATGTTTGCAGTAAGTTCTAATGTTTCCCATTTAGTAGATTGTAAACCGTATTCAAAGTCAGTGTCGATAAGGTTTTCTGGATTAGAGACTCGAATCTTAGATACTGGGTCAACAAACCTATCGTTTACAGTTACATCAGTACTGCCGTCATCAACAAATATTTGAAGTTCGTCTGTATCAGACATTGATGCTGTATCAAATGCCAAGGTAATTATTGTTTTTGTATTTGGATAGTCAAAGGAAATATTTGAAATACCAAAAGAACTGTCATTAAATTGATAGATGACAAGATTGCTAGTAAGGTTGGTAATTAACTGCCAACGTTTTTCAGCATAAATATCATCGACTGTAATTGTGCCTGCCGAAGCATCAAACTCATAGTCGAATACTAACTTCTTACCCATCTTTGTCTCCTAGCCTAACGCCACAGCGAGAGCTACGGCCTGTTGATCCGTAACAGTTCTTGCCGCCGGAAAAGTAATAAATACGTCTTTACTGCCTACCGAAAAATTTACCTTATTATTACTATTAGTGCTTGTATATACAGAATCTCGCGTCAAAGTATTTGTAGCAGAATAAGTTCCTACCCCAACTTCGTAATCAGTGCTATCTGAAACAATAGCGTAGTATGTTGTTTCACCTACAGCTAAAACATCGCTGAAAGTTGCAAAACCACTTACTGCGCCGCTTAAAGTAAAATCTCCAGTACCTATAGAGGTACTTGATTCTTTTACTCTATCAAAAACCTTTGGCATTAAGCTATCCGAATTATAGCGTTACTCGCATCCGCGTTTGGAAATACAACTTGAAACGTTCCACTTGAAGAAGCTTTATCAGATCCAAAGGCAAGGATTGCTATCATTGGATTAGTAAGCGAAATAGAACCCGTGTTTGGTGTGCTGTTGTAAATGAAAGCTCCAAAGGATGTTATTGAGGAACTTGTCCACTCGGCATCAGTAAAGTCACAAATAGCTGTAGTGCCATCAAGAACTGGATTAACACTTGTCAAGTTTATGCCCCCAGTAGGAGTGTAACCAGACCCAGAATTTTCAGCGGTTGCTGACGTTACATCCGAATAACTGGTGCTTGCTGCACCAAAAGTTCCTGTGGCACCGGCTTCGTCTTTAAACAAGCCGATTTTAAAAGTATCTCCTGCCGCAGCAAAGTCATGTGCTCCAAATAAAAGCTCTTTTTTAAAGGAACTACACATAGAGGTAGTTAAAGTTAAAGCCATTTAAAGTCTCCTTATATGTTCTGCGAGATCAGGATAACCCGCTTCGATGATGGCATTATACACGGTTACGCGATCATTACGAACCGTTCTTTTCATAAAATGTGTTAACACAGAAATAAGGTATTTTCTATAAGCTATCGCCTGTTCTTTTACTTCTTCAGACGCACTATCCCACATTAATATTAATTTGTTTGCACATTGTTCTGCTAATTCTTCAGGCGTCAATCCCCTGTTTTCTGTAGTGACAACTCTAAAAGGAGGAGCTTCTAAATTCATTGTTTCTGCCTTATAATTTTTCCAGTGCGATATTCATCCGTCGTTTGTCTAGATTCACCTAATAGTTTTATACCAATTAAAGATTCTTGAAAACGGGATTGGTACATTTGAATTATGTCGGGTTCCTCTTTCATGTACACACCGGATTCTATTAGAGATCCATAAAACAAAGCCATTTCTGCATTTATACTTAACCATGTCGTACCGTCTTCTGCACCCGCGGTCAAACTTGCAGGTCGATAAAAATAGCTCAATTGACAATTGAAACTTAAACGAGGCATTGGAGAAATAATAAAATTATCATTGTTAAATTGAGCGTAATACCTTGGATCTCCAGTGCTATCTTCATTACCAGAATAATCTCTAAGGAAACTTACGTCTTTAAATTCTACATACTCAGGTCTAGAGTCGGATTTTGTTGCGTCGTAGAAAATTGAATAAGTTTCAGGTCTTTCTGCCATGTAAGGAAGCATGTAATCTCTGATATAAAGAATTTCATCGTCGGTCAGTAAATTAAAACTTCCACGAGCGTAATTATTTATTTTATTTACGTCTGAAGCAAACACTTGTGAATTACCCTGAATAGAACCTAAAGCAATTCCGGGAAAAGCCTGCGTAGTTTCAAAAAGTTGAACAAAATCTAATGGAGTTGTAACTCCAACAGAAGTTTTTAGCAAAGCCGCTGCCAGATTTGTATTAGTTCCTTCGTTCCAACTTGCGCCGGTTGAAAACCTATCTGCCGACGTGTAACTCAATGAAAAAGGAGCTAAAAAATCGTTTGGAACCTCAAGATATTTATTTTTTGCAACCATATTAGCCGTAGCATTTTGCCGAAACAAATCAAGCTGTACGCTTTTTAGAATCCGTTCTTCTGCCTGACGAATAAATAGAGGAAGATTTCGAACAAATGACGGCTCATTGTTTTCTGTGTAATCCTCTATAGCTGTTTTAAGCTGTGCGTATGTAAAACTCATGTTGTATTTACCTCGACGACACCTAAGATACCGTAAGCAGGTATTACCACGTTATTTGGAATTTCAACAATAGGAACCCCGACATAAACCTGTACAGGTTCTGTTCTATCGGGACGTGCATCTTTCAAGGCTTGGGCATCAACAACTTTTTTAAAGGGTCCTAGTTGAGGCTGCTTTGATTCATATTCATCGCGGCCCACAAGCGCCCCCGTCCATTCTTTTCGCATATCTTTATATTTATATCTAAAACCAGATCTATCTGATATTGCGTATGCGTTTTTTCCCGTTGCAAATCTTGCCATTAATTTGTCCTAAAATACTCATATTGAGGAACTACGTTGAAAGAAGCGCGATCCCTGTCTTCAGCCATTGCACGTTCAAACTCTTCCTCATATACCGCTTTTAAAAGTTGAACACGCTGCGGAGCACGTTTCATTGAAATGTAATAAGCCAATCCTGCCGCTAAACAAGGATAAAACCTAAAAGGCATGTCTAAAGTATTTTGCCCAGTACTAGCGTCGTTCATCCTAGTTAAAGCATCATAGTAAATAACATCTGTGCTATTCTCTGGTACAGGCCATACCTTTAAGTTTGGATTATTTTGTCTATCAAGAAAAAATTGAGAAGGGCGTCCAGAGGTTGTTTTTGTAGGTATAGAAAGATACGAGTCTCTACTTAATCTTTCTAATGCATAATCCGTACTACTTCTACGAACGACAACAGACAGGACATCAATCACGTCTGCACCTAAAGCATATTCCCCGTCATGTTGTGTAAGAGCTAGAGACTTTTGTTTTATAGTCCATTGATTTAGACCTCGATTAGCCCACTCAGCGAGCATCAAATTAAGTGAGCGTCTCGCGGTCTTTAGATCATAGCCTGTACGAACTTCTAAACCACAACGTTCAAAAGCTTCTTCGACATACTCTGCTACGTCTAATTCAAAATCGGTGCTTCCAGAAAGTGCCATCTATTTCTTTTTCTTAACCATTCCGCCTTTACGCATTTTCTTAACCATACCCCCGCCGCGCATTTTCTTCATCATGCCGACACCGCGCATTTTCTTAACCATACCCCCGCCGCGCATTTTCTTCTTAGGTTTCATAGCCATCAGTAAGTCTCCTGTACAGTTTAGTTCTTTGATCAAAAATAGTTTCTATATCATACTCTTTATCATACTCTTCATAATATCCCAAGGCTTTAAGATTAGTTGAGGAATCATAAATTTTAGACAATCTTTGGATAAAAATCATAGCGTAATCATTGTTAACCACTTGTTCAAAATCTTCTGTATCTAAATATGCGGCCTCTTCGTCATCAGGATGGAAGCCCATGACCCAAATATCTTTATCAATAAAAATTCCCGCAGAAATAGCTTCATTTAATTTTTCTAAATACTCGTGAAATAAGTCTAAATTTTTTTCATAAGCTAGATCAACAACAATTACTAAATCAAAAACCGTATCAAATTGCGAAATAGTACTATAAACGGTCTGATAATTTTTTTCATGTTTAAATAAAACGGCTACTTTTCCTTCTTTCCAAGCCTTCTTGGCAAAGGGACAAGCCGGTAAATTGTTGAAAAATGCGTTTGGTTTTTCAAGACTATGTTGTGACCAAGCTAAAATTTCGGAAAAAATACTTCTTTCTAAGCCTTGTTTAAAAACCATTTGATTCATAGGCTTACTGAGCCTTTTGTTGTTTTTCTTCTATTTGAAAGAACTTTGCCGCAACCTCGTGCTACGACCCCTTGCGCGTTTGCTTTCGGGGGCGTCCTCTTGGCTTCTTGCCTTTCGATTGCACCGCCGTTGTAAGCGAATTTGACTTCCGCGGCTTTCGTGTTTTTGACGAAGGTTTTACCTGTTTTGCCTTCTTTTTTCTTTTTTCTTGCGGTAGAGGCTCTTTCGCCTTTCGAA
>JAAHTH010002159.1_pt1 | contig 15640 bp, 50 predicted proteins | sample 6116091 | NCBI WGS metagenome assembly JAAHTH01 (sample SAMN13939990, study PRJNA603662) | sponge metagenome | isolation source: marine sponge | host: Mycale hentscheli | place: New Zealand | collected 2006
TTTTTAATTATACTATAATATACGATTTATATTTCTAGAAATTTATTCCTATTCTACTTCTGAAACATCAAATCCTTTCCCTTTGAGGTATGATATAACAAAAGATGATAATGAAAATACCCCATCATAATCCGTTAGTTTATTATTATTAAACCATAATCCTCCTTCCGCATACCATTTATCTCCTCCTGTTTTAGTATCATAAAATTCAAACCACCCATAATCATCCTTTGAACGATATCCCACTGTTACATCTAACTCAACATCATTTTCTTTATTAATAATTCCTCCTGATGTTTGTCGTATTAATCCATTTACTATTTTAAACTTATCCTTAAAACTTTTCATAACCTTTATTTTTCTTTTTAATATACTTTAATATACGAAATCTATTTCTAGAAATTTATTCCTAAAACTTACTTAATATATTATAAAATAATTCATCCTTATCATCAGTCCATCCATTTACATACCCCTGTTCTTCTTCAGTATTAAAATTACATTTTTTAACCATGTTCTCAAATTGGTATGTGTTATATAATTTATCTATAAAACCATATTCCCCATATTCATCATATAACTCATTAATTAATTTGTTATTATCCTTTAAAAATTTTTTAAATATTAATTCCATGTTTTTCTTTTTAATTATACTATAATATACGAAATCTTTTTTAATAAATTTTATCCCAGTTAATACTCTTTTTAATAAACCTTTGTGTGTTTTATTGTGTTTTGTATATACTTTTGTAATAGATTTAAAAAATCATGTCCGGGCAATGAATGGGTTAGAACCAAACTAAAACCAGTCCATATACCCCATAATACACTTTCCATATATAATATTTAATTCTAGTAATAATCATATCATTTAATATTTTCTTTAGTCCACACTTTAATTTTCAGTCCACACATTCATTATTTATCATCTTCAATATAACATAAACAATCTTTACATTTAATTAATTTAATTCCACTCTCATGTCTCACAGCCACATATGTTCTTTTATGTTCACATTTCTTATTCATTATCTTCTATTCTTAATGTTGAACCAATTATGTTTTTCAATGTATCCTCACATTCCTTTTTAAATGCACGTAACGATTCATTTAGATTTTCATTTGTTACCTCATTTACCCCATACTCATTTTGGTATTTAATATGTTCAACCAAGTCATATAATGGGTTTGCTTCCCTATGGTAATTCACATCCGTAAAACTTTCTAGTAATTTCTCCAAATCAAACAATGGTGTGTCATTCGTTATTTGTAATCCCCAATCCAGCATTCCCACATAATCAAAGTTTAAACTAAATGTATCACCTAATTTATATGTTTGTTTTTTCTGGGTGTTTTCTCTCACGTACCACTCTCCGTTTATGTTTATTCTATGTTCCATTATATCAAATTTTCTAGTTCTTCTATTTTATCCATTATCACCTTCATCTTTCTAGTAATTTTTTCTAATTCAAGTTCTTTGAAATGTATAGCATCTGCATATTGGTTACATACATCACCACCTTCTGGTTCTGCATCTTCCTCCATTTCCCTATGTAATTGTTTTAACTCCTCTATAATACATTTTTGTTCATGTTCTAGATCCATATGTTCCATTCCTAAATTTAGTTTTGCATCTAATATGTCTGTAATTTTCATAATTCTTATTTTAGGTTTATTCATTTTTCTCTTTATTTATACTATAATATACGAATTATATTCTTATAAACTTATTCCTATATAGAATCAACTTTTATTTGTTTTAGGATTAAAATCCCATTATCTCCACTAACCATTAATCCTGGTATTCCATTTACTATATTAAATCGAATTTCTCCCCCTTCATGAAAATCTAATTCACTCCAAATATCGGGGTGGTTTTCTGATAACCATGTTGCGGCCCGTTCATGAAATCCATTTTCTAATCCCAAATTAAATATAATACCCTTTTCCAAATCACCTAATAATACATCCATAATCTTTATTTTTAATTAATTATACTGTAATATACGAAATCTATTTCTAGAAATTTATTCCTTTATCTACTTATTACTTTTTCTACTTTAACCGTTCCTGAATTAATCATGTTTTTTACTCTAATCCAATCACCTTCATCTGCTGCCCATTCTATTTCAAATGGTTTATAACTGAATTGAAAATTACTTAAGGCAAACCCCATTCCACTCATTCCAAATTCACCATTATGTTTTTTAAATCTCAATGTGTATTTATTATCACACATACAACTCACTACATAGAATATTACTTCTTTAACATCTTCCTTAATTTCTTTGTGATGCATTTTATATGGGTTGTGTAATAACTCTTGGTATTTACTTATTTTATCCCGATCAATATATCTTAAACTCATAACCTTTATTTTTTTAAATTTATACTTTAATATACGAAATATATTTCTAGAAATTTATTCCTTTCTTATGTGTAATCTACTCGTTAATTAGTTTTACAAATGTAGCTCCATCATATCCACTACCTGTCCAAACATTCATTTGTTCTGGGGTTAATATGTATGTTAATTGTTCTAATTCTTGTATTGACATTCTATCAATTTGTTTCGCTGTGTATCCCATAATTATTTATTTATCTATTTATTTATTTAATTTATACTTTAATATACGATTTATATTTCTAGAAATTTATTCCTTTAAATCAATTAATAAACACATTAATGTATCTACAAAACTACTATCATCTCGCCATCCTCTATGATCCATATAATAATCTTTTACTTCCTCTAGTGTTGTTAGTTTTAATATGTTTTCCTTTTCTTCATTAACAAAGCTTTCATCACTTACTTCCTTTTCAAATTCTAATACTTGTTCTCCTAATGTCATAATTATTTATTTAATATATACGTATTCGTTTGCTGGGTGGTGTGTAGTGAAAAGCTATTTTATTACCTCCATTTGGTTTGTTAGTTTTCCATCCCAATTTTCTTGTCCATTTTGTGGTGCCCAATTATATTCTCCTAGTGTTTTTTCTCTTTCTTCTCCACTAAATACTTTTCTAGTAATTTTGAATTTAGCGTATTTACCTCCTCCCCCAAATGGGTGACCTTCAATACTTTCAACAATACCCTCAACATAACATGCGTTTATTCCATTTTCATCCCTATGGTGAAAATCAAAACTCCTTACTTTATCCCCTACTTTAACAATTTCCATAACTTTTTTTTTAATATACTTTAATATACGAAATAATTTCTAGTAAATTTTTTCCTCTTCAATAATTTCCTTTATTAAATTAATTGCGTCTTGATAATCTTCATTTTCAATTGCTTGTATAATCATTTGTAAATCTTCTTCTGAGGTAAATATCATATTAACTAAATATTTGAGTGTAAATAATGGCGTGTACTGCCAAGACTGCTTGGCATATTACACTTTCTTTTTCCTTATTATTCATAACCTTTATTTTTTTATCTTATTTATACTTCAATATACGAAAGCAGTTTTATAAAACTGCTTCCCTTATCAAAAATGCTGATTCAATTGGTCTTCTATACCCATTAAATTGCATATCATTATTATCAAATATAACACCATTTTTACAAACTAAAGCGTGTTTATTCACTAATAGTATATAAGTTCCTTTAGTAAATTTTTGCATAAATGTTTTCACTGTGTATGCTATCTTTTGATATTTATTTTTTGGATTAATTAATGTTCCACCTTGTTTTGGGCCATCTCCAACATGTGTTATATCTACATGTTTACCTCCATTTGGTGTAAATAAATTTAATTGTCCTTCTGGTTTAAATTCAATTGTTTCTTTTTGTAAACTTTTTAATGTAAGATTACACATTTTAGTTCCTTTACCATCTTTTCTATTAAACTTATCAGCTACAAATTCATGAGCTGCTTCATAACTAATACCAAAAGCATTTGAACATGCTCTGACAAAACAATCATTTTTTTCTCTACCAGCTAATTTTGAATTACTTGTGGTGCTGTAACCACTTTTAAATACTTGTTCACTTAACATAACTTATTATTTTTTTAATTTATACTTTAATATACGAAATTTAATTCTAGAAACTTATTCCTCTAAAAGATCAACACTTAATTGTTTTAACATTTGTCTCTCCATTCCTATTCTATAAAGAATATATTGCATTGTTTCTCCATCAATTTCAATATCTTTAAGAATATTAATTATTACATTCACTCCATAGTCTGCTGTTGCATCTTCCATTAATGCAGTTTTAATTTCTTTCCCCATAATTAAAGTGTTTTATATAGTTCATCATTAATTTCATCTAATACTCCTTGTGCTTTGTTATTCATTTCATAAGCCTTTGAGTATATCTCATTCATACCTTTAAACCTTTGATGAGTACTAATACCTGAAATGTAGTTTCTTTGTTCTTTAATAAATTCCATTAATTCAACTATCATATCGTAACCATCATCCATTGCTTGTTTTGTTTCTTCACTCATAACCTTTATTATTTTTTTAATTTATACTTTAATATACGAAATATGTTTTTAGAAATTTATTCCTAATAAATAAAAAAAGAGCTAATTTCTAGCTCTCATTTCTATTCATATGTTTATTTTTTCTAGTATATTTCTTTTTATTTCTATATACATTTGGACGCGTTGCGTCATTAATCTCTTTCTGTGATACTTTAATAGTTTTTAAAGATTTTATTTTATTATTTTTCATATTTTTTGAAGTGTTTATCAACTATTGTTAATTTATCTATTGCTGCTTCTAGTAATACTCCATAACAACCTGCTAGATATGCATTTTTGTCACGCCAATCTAACTTTTTTGCTTCTTCTTCTATTTCTTTAAATCGAGTTGAAATATACTTTGAGTAATGGTGTACTGTACCTTTAACTTTATTTTCATCAACTAATTTTTCTATTTCTTTTTCTATATCCATATTTCTTTTTTATTTATACTTTAATATACGAACTTCTAGTAAATTAAACTATTCCTTTAATTTTTTAATCTTCTTTATTCCATCCATGTATTTTACCTTCTTTAATATGTTCCCAATCAAAATCATAATCTTTATACACATCAACATATAATTTAAAATCCTCTACTAAATCATTCTCATCTTTATAACCTAATATATTACCTTCTTCATCAGTAAAACCTACTATATTACCTTCATCATCAGTATTTTCTTCTATTCCATCAATATAATCTTCATATATAAATCTTATTATATTCTTTACTTCACTAAATTTTAATTTACTCATATTACCTTTTTTAATTATACTGTAATATACGATTATAACTAATATAAATCTATTCCTCGCTCAACACTTAAATTACCTATTAATTTATGTTGGTAATTAATTATTTCTCCATACAATTCATTAACTAGTTCTTCATCAACCTCCATGATTGATGGCTCAAATTGGTTAAATACACCATCTACATCTAATAATGCTGTCATGGTGCTACCACTACTAACATTTGGGAGCTTATTCTCAAATTGTCCCTCTAACCATTCTAAATACCAATCCTTTTGTGTGAATAGACTTTTTTCTATTTCTACCTTAACACAATCTAGGAATTGTATTTTAGCTATTTTTTCATATCCCTTCTTTACACTAAGGTTTTGATATGTATACCAATGTTGAGCTATTCCAAATGAAATGTCTATTTCATTTTCTATTATTATTTTAAATACATCTTTTGCTTTCATAACTTTTATTTTTAAATATACTGTAATATACGAAATTGGGTTTAATAATTTTACTCCTAATCATTCAAATACTATTGTATCACCTTTTATTTTATATTGTAGTGATTTATTTATCTCAAATTGTCTATATTGGGTTGATTTGAGTAGTTTTCTAATATCATCTTTTGCTTTGGTAAGTATTCTTCTAGTATCTTCTTTCTCAATACCTTTCACTAATACCTTTTTCCTCACCTTCATTCCATACACATACAACTTCTTTGTCTCATTGTGTATTTTTAACCCATTACCTAAATGTGTAAACGCATTAGCTATACCTTCAGATCGTGTTTTGGATGGGTTTTGAAAACTTTTTAATAATAATAATCTAGCTTCCTCTAAAATATTTACTCCTATACTACTAGAAATAATACTCACATCTAATTGTTTTAGAAACTCAATATCTTTTGTTTTTGCTTTTTGATAATCAACTCCAACATTAAATGTTGTTTGATGTTGTTCTTCTTGTTGATTAACATAAGTAACAGATACAAATGATACTCCATTTATCTCCTTTAATTTATTAATTAATTGTTTACTCATAACTTTTTTTTATTTATACTATAATATACGAAATTAAATTTAATGGTTTTATTCCTGTTAATAAAAATCTATTTCTATATCCCCCCATTTATCTCTATTAAGTATAATTTTATAACCTTTAAATGTATCTAATTCTTCAACATAATCAATAAATGACATCCTATCTTCAGGGTGTGATTTAGATTGCCATTTATTCCAATCATCTCTTAATTTAGCTTCTAATTCAATATTTCTACTCATTTTTATTTTGGTTTACAAAGTTTATTAATTCATTAGCTATTGCTAAAGCTTCATCATAATTTGCATATAAGCAAAATGTTTGTGAAGCGGCTTCTTCATTTGAATGGATACATATCCCATCTCTTTCAGGGTTAGGTTCTATTATTATAGATTGTTCTGCATCGCATGTAAAAATCTTTATTTGTTTCCAAGGTTTACTCATCTTCTTGTTCTTTATTAAACTCATCAATTTGATCCGCTATTTCTATTAATCTTTCTGATGCGAATTCCTGTCCTTCATAGTTACCATCTCGTAACAATAGAATAAGTGATGACATTTCTTCTCTCATTCCAAATTCCATTTTGAATGTTATTGTTTCTGCTTCTTTATTCATAATTTTTATTTATTTACTTCTATTCCTAATTCTAGTAGAAATAATGTCATGTATATTTCAAATCTAACCATTTCTATTTCTTCTACTTGTTGTTTAGCTGATTTTCTCATTGTTTACTTCTAATTGACGTTCTACAAAATAATTTAAACTTTCTAGTGATTTTTTTACATTTTCACTATTATACTCAGACGGTGCTGCGTTTAATCTTTCATGTAAACGGTTTGAATGAAATATAATTTTTTGTCTGTAATCTTTTTCTCTTTTCATAACTTTTTTCTTTATTTATACTGTAATATACGAAAATAATTTTACTCATCTTCTTCCTGAGCTAACCAATTTTTAAAAGTTTTATTATCTAATTCCAAAATTTCTAGAAGCATATCACCTATGTCATTCATTGTTGATTCTTTTGTTTTAGCTGATGTTGTTTCTAAATGCCCCATAGAACTATAATCAATATATTCGTGGTGTTCTTTAAGTGTTTTTGCGAAATATAATAATCGTTGTTTTAATTCTTTCATTTTTTGCATTTTATTGAATCCTCTTTAGTAGGATTTGAGTTTCTTAATCCACATTTAGTACATTCAACTGTACCATCTTTATCTATTTGTTTATATATGTGTTTCATTGTTGCTTTACTTTTAATATTGCTAGATATAATCCATAATCAAAATTATCCCAATGCTGTATCCAATCTGCTATATTTGTTGCGTTTTTTTTCATTTTACCAACTTTTTTTATATTTTTTTAGAAATTCTTCTGTGTATAAATTGCTAGCTCCGTTTCCTAAAACATCTTCCCACCAACGGATACCCATTTGTAAACGTGGTACTGCAAATTTACCTATATCATCATCTGCAATATAGAAAAATAAGTCATTTCTACCTCCTGTTTCAGTACACTCTGGTGTGTCAGGTAATGTTTTAACTTCTGTTTCATATTTTACTGTGACACCCATTTCATCTTTGAAATACTTAACAAAATCTTTTTGGATTTTTTTACTATCTCCTACAACCGTACCTGGCCATACACATAATTGATTAAATTCACTCATAACTTTTATTTATTTTTTAAATTTATACTATAATATACGAAATTAAATTTTATAACTTTATTCCTCTAATGGAGTCATTGTAACAGCCATTTTAGTAGATAAATAAAATATTTGACCAACACATTCATTGTATTTAGGCCACTTATCATATTCTAATACTTCATAATATGCTTTATCTTTCTCATAATATAACAATCTAGCTTTTGTTGTTGGGGAAATATTTGTTGAAAACTTCCTTCCTATAACATCATTTAGTTTATCAATTACAGTTTTTCTAGGTGTTATTTTTTTCATCTTTCTAGTATTACAAATGAACCAAAATGATCATCAAATACTTCTAGTAAATTTTCATAATCTCCTGATGTCATTAATTCTAGGAGTTGATCCTGATCTTCTTTTGAATATCCTAATTGTTTAGCAAATCGTTTTGCATAACCCATTAATGCAAATGCATTACCATCTGGGCCTGTTAAGTCAATTATTATTTGGTTTGGACGTTGTCTTTTTTTTCTTATCATAACTTTTATTTTATTTATTTTTTTACTAAAACATCAACTAGATGTTTAAAATATTCTACAATATCTTCATTTTCAAACCCCTCATTAGCCCATTCCCCACCTAGTATTAGTATTAAATCTTTTAATTCATTGAGTTCATTTACATTAGCTAAACCCTCCATTCTATCTATATAATCTTTATTCATATCTTTTAGTTTAATACATCATTAATGAACTCATATACCATTATTCCTATGGCCATTACTAAGATTATTGCTAGTAGTGCAATAATTGCCCACAACAACATTAATGGATAAAAGAGACAACTTCCAACTATAAATGCAACAATAGCTAGTGTTATAACCACTGTCAATCTTAATATCTTATCTTCTTTTAATAATTTTATAATTTCTTTCATAACTTTTATTTTTATAATTGTAATATACGAAAACTTTTATTTAAATTTTACTCCTTTAAACTAAATCTTCTTCTTTATATTTTAATTTTAACATTTTAGATAAATTTCTCTTAGCCTTCATATAATTAGTTTTTGAAGCACTAAGACTAATATTTAATTCCTCAGCTATTTCTTTATGTTGTTTTCCCTCTAAAACAAACATTATAAAAACCCTTCTATATTGTGGGGACAATCGAGTTAAAGTTTTTAATGCTAATTCAGCTTTTAATATATTTGTTTTATGTAATTCTTTAATTTCCCATTCTTTAATAGGTGAAGTAAAACGTTCCATATTATCATTAAAAATTATTTTTTGTTTTTTATTTTTTCTTATATAATCAATAGAACAATTAATTACAATTCGTTTTAACCAACTATATAAAGCCCCAGGTGTTTTCTTAGTGAAAGAAGAAATAGAATCAAATGCTTTAATAAAACTTTCCTGTACTATATCTTCAGCTGTATGTTGATTTTTAATATATTGATAAGAAATGACTAACATTTTATTATAATATAAATTATAAAATTGTTGTTGGCTTATTTGATTTTTTTCACAGCAACCTTTAACTATATTGTCTATATTTTCCATATTTTTTTATTTTATTTAATTTGAAAAACCACCTTAGGGATTTTATTAAAATTTGTTTGTGTTTGCTGTTACTTACTAATTATTAATTAAAATCCCCTTGGTGGAAAAGAATCGGTTATGAAGCGATTTCTTGTGGTACTAACTCATTTGCTATTGTAAACAATTTCTTGTTAATATCCATGTCTTGTTTGAAGTTTTTCACTTCTCTTGCTTTACGTGATTTATCACCTGATATGTAAGTGAAGTCTCCTGAGATGATTTTTTCTTGTATTACATTAAATACACTCCATAAATCATTACCTTTATCTTCATCACGAACTGGGTTGATGATTTCATCTAGATTAATATTAACTACTTTTAGTTGCTCCTCAGTGAATCGGGTTGTGAGTGATTTATGAGCTAAATCCTTCATTTGATCAGTTGTTAACTCAACAGCTTTCATCTTATTCATTGATTCAACTGTTAAAGGTAATTGTTCTACCATATTTTTAATTTGTACTTGCAAATCCTCAAAGGTATAACCCATATGACGCATTTTAACATCACTAAATGTTTCAGTTGTAATTACTAACCCATTTGAACATACTAGTCGAAATAAACCCGCTGTAAATGTAAACGCATTTTTACCATCATGACTATTTGTTAATAATACTTGTGGGAATACTGTATCTCCATCTGCTCCATTAATAACAACGTCTGGGTTTCGAAACGTAACTAAATGTTTCTGAAAGCCTTTTGTTGTATTTTTTCTGGCTTTAACTTGTTGGGCATCTACTACTCCCCAACCTAATTTACTCATATCTTCTAGCACTTGTGCTGTTGGGATATGTGTGTAATGTTTTGAAACATTATCTGCTGGTTTTTCAGTAAATACTGTTGGAGCAACCTCTCTGATTTGCTCATTACTTAGAAATTTTAATTCTTCCGAATTTTGATCTGTAAACATAACTTTTTATTTTTTTAAATTTATACTATAATATACGAGATATCGCCTGTAAAGCCTAATCCTCCTGTACAGGCAAAACTTATTTAACCTTCTCTCCCACAATTAGGGCATATTTCATCCCCATATAACTCTGTTTCGTGGCAATTTTTACATTCATTCATAACTTATTATTTTATTATTGTAACTGTTCTCCAATATTCTTTATTTGGATCTGTTCCTTCAATTTCTCTCTTAACATCACCTATTGTGTGAACACCTTGTGCTGTATTATCTAATGGAATTACAGGTGTATCATCTGGCAGTAGTTCTGCTAGTTCATTTATAAATCTCATTCCATTGCTTCGAAATGCTATTTCAACTATATCATCTTTTACTTTTACTCCGAATGTTGTACTCATAACTTATTATTTTAATTTTCTAGCTTCTCTTATTGCTCCTTCTAAATAGTGAAAAACCCCACCTTGATGAAGTTCAGCATGATATTCATCATATAACCCATCTATTTTATTTATAAACTCATCAATTCGTTTTGGTTTATTTAGTTGAAATTGAGTTTTTTTCTCCTCTTCACTTTTTTCATTATAAAATGTAATATGAAAACAATATGAAAAACTTTCATTATAATCATTATTATCAGCCATTTCTTGTAGTTTTTCTACTGTAATGTTTTCATAGAATTCTTTTCCTCTACCTACAACTTCACTTCTCAAATCACTCCAACCATCATCACTAACTCCTATACCTGGGTTTCCTAGCCAGTCGTCATGGAATCGTTGATTTAATTCATTTACTTTGCTGTGAACAAACACATCAAGTTGTTTTATTTCTGAGGGGGTGAAATTATCTATTAATTGTTGTTTAATTCTTTCATAATCACCATCACTAATAAAACTATCAGTGTGCCATTCTAATTTTTCAATTTGTTGCCAATACTCATCTTCTAACCATCTTCTCATAACTTATTTTTTTTATAATTGTAATATACAAAATTAAATTTTATTAATCTATTCCTTTTAAAATTTCTATTTCTTCCTGAGATAAGGGGGAATGATCACAATTACCACATGAATCTGGTTGGCCACAATCAGGGCATAATTCATTTTCAGGCAGTTCCCATTTAACTCCATATTTATCTTCTTTCATAACTTTTATTTAATTCTTAATTCATTCAATATTTTACTACACTTATTACGTTCTTCACTATTATATGGTAATTTCCAATAATGATATACTACCACATTAAATACCTGTTGATTAAAATCTTTTTTTAATATATCAACCATTCGTCTTGTATATGCTACTATATCTTTAATCATAATTTATTTTTTTATAATTGTAATATACGAAAACTTTTATTTAAGAAATTATCCTCTATTAAATCTAGATTTAACATTTCTTTTATTCCCATGATAAAATTTCCATCTACCTTGATTACTAGAATGAGCATTTTTATCAGTATCATATGTTGAAGTGCTATCAACATTTTTAACTTGGTGTATAGTTTTATATATTAACCTCATTAGTTGTTTAAATTCATCTTGTAATGATATAATTAATTCAATATATTTATTCCAATCTTTTACTTTATATTCATCTTTAGGATTATTTAAATGTATACTTATATCAAAACAATCCTCTACTAAACCTTCCTCTTTATCAAAATAAATAATAGGCATGTTTTTCCCATTACCAAATAATCTTATATGTAATGTGTACATATCAAAAAACAACTTAGTAGCTTTTGTTTCTAGATTAAACCCATGTTTTTCATATTTAGGTAAAATGTTAGGTGAAACTAACCCTGAGTTGTATTCTTTTAAAGAGGTTTTTTTAAACCAATTTTTATTTTTCATATCTATAAATTTTCTGAATAAAATGAATTATGAGCTTCATCTTCTTTAATTCTCTCTGCTATTTGATCCTCATCATATACAGGTTCATTATCTTCTTCTTTATATGATTCCCAATCATCTATTACTTCTTCTTCTAGTTCTTCTTCATCACTCCTATATTCAGGTAATAACCCTAATCTTTCAACACATAACCATACTCTATCTTTGTATTTATTTATTGGTATACCTTCTATTTCAACTATCCCTCTATCAGTTAGTTGGGCTAAGTGAGCTATTAAATCACAAGTTAAATAATCTAATTCATCTAAATTACGATTTTTATCCTTTTCTTTAGTTTTAATAATTAACCACTTTTTTTCTATTGTGTTATTTTTACTCATATTATTTGTTTTTTTTTAATTTAAATAATCCCTGATAAGGGCTGCTAATTCATACTCTTCATCTATTACAGCATGTTCCATCATATCTTCTAAAAGTGAATTCCAATCACCATTAAATTCTTTTTGTAAAACTATATGTAATAAATGTTTTATTTCATCATTAAACTTACTATTTTCTATATATGGGTCTAATCTCATAATTATCAATTTTAAAAAAAAACCCTTTCGGGTTTTTTAATTATTATTCATTTACATTAATAGCGGAGCTATATTCAACTGTTGAATTGTTAATGAAGAAATTCATTCTATCCTCAACATTACCATTTCTATTCTTTTGAAATGACATATAAGTCCCCCCACCATCTCTTTCAGACTCTCGTCTCATCTCTAATAATGAATCAGTCATATGTTTTAGTCGGTTTGATCCTACAAATTCACCTGATTTGGTAACTTGTTGTATTAGTAGGAATGAGGTAAATTTATTTTCTGTATTTTCACCTTTATTATTTCTAACACAATTTTCTACTAACCAAGCTTCAGCTGTTTTTCTATCCCAACCATTATCATCACGAACACCACTTAAAACTTCAGCTATAGAATCAATTAAAACACAGTCATATCCTCTATCTAATACTTGTTCCATAACATCTTTAGTGTTATAATCTAAATAATCTGACATAAATAAGGTTTCTACTATTCCAAAATGTTTGAATCTTTCAGTGTATTTAAACATTTGTTTTCTACCCATTTCACCTGATATGAACAAACATTTTCTATCTCGGTTTTGGACTGAAGCTAGAATATCTAACATGACAGTTGTTTTACCTACACCTGGGTCTCCTATTATCATTGTATTAGAAGAACATGGTATCCCTTTTTCAAATGAGAATAAACTATCTAAAGATGGGATTCCTATTTGCATAGATTCTAGCATTCTAGAATCAATATCCAAATTATTTAACTTTGTGATTTTATCAAAATCAATTAATGATGGTATAGCAACCACATTTTGAACTTTTTTAGGGCGTCCACGACCTCTTTTCTTTTCTGTGACCATTGGTCTTTTTTCTACATTCATAACTTTTATTTATTTTTTAAATTTATACTATAATATACGAAAATTAATTTTACAAACTTATTCCCTTAAGAAAAAGCTTTTATAAAATAATACCAAACTAATGATAAAAATTCTAATATCGGTGTTAACCAACCTAAATAATTTAAAACTAAACTAATTAAAATTATATAAACAGCAAATACAAAAAATGTTTTCCAGTTGATACTTAAAGAAAAAGGTTTAAGTATAAATGATACAACATAATCTACTACTATAAAGGGTATTATAAAGGGTAAACTTATTAAACCATATAAAATATCATTTAATTCCCTTTCTTCTGTTCTGGTGGTTATCCTATATGGATATTTATAATCATCTCTCATAACTTTTATTTTACTTTAATATACGAAACTTAATTTTAAAATTTTTGTCCCTTATAAATAGCTTTTTTCTAACTTATAAAAAGTCCCACGTTGGATCATCTCAACTTGACGTTGATTTTCTAATGGTTTTGCATCATCAATATTATCGCTAAATGCGGGTAAACCTTGTTTAAGACCACAAAAAACCTGACAGTATTCATTTAATACAATGAATTTTCTGATAGGTTCTTCTGTTGATTTTTTGTTTAAAACTAATTTCATTTTTTTTATTTAAATGAAATATACAAAGATAAGATTTAAAAAACTATTCCTCTATTAACTCTATTTCATCCTCAATTATTTCAGCTTCTTGAATGGTTTCTACAAATAAAAAATGTGACTCAGTACGTAAAACATGATCAACTCTGTTTAATCCATCTCTCCATATTTTAACATTGTCCATATTTAATACTCCACTTTTGTCTGCAAAGTGGGAGATAGCAATGTCTCTATGGACAAGATAACATTCATCTCCATGTTTATAAAATTGTTTCATTTGATATTGTATTGTTTTTTATATTGGGTAATAAATGATTTACCAATTCCTATTTCAACTATTTCACTATTTTTTGGTAATAGAGAATTTCGTTTTCTAGAATTAATTACCCCATCAACACCTTCTTCAGTTGTTAACATCCAGTGTTTTTTTCCAGTTGGTTTTTTATAAACAACAACTGTGGTAATAGATATTTCTGTTGGTCTTCCTTTATTCATCTTTGTTTTGTTTTAATCTTTTATTAGGAAACCAATATTCTCCTATATAATATCCTTTTTCATTACAATATTTCTCAACTTCTTTTATGTGTATTTTCTTACTCATCTTTGTTTTGGTTAAAATCTTTTAAGTGGTTCTTTCTTGAAAAAATACCCTGATATATCTACATAAGGTAATACTTCTCTATTACCTTCAATGGTGGTTGTACCATTTTTAGCTTTCAACATCACAATTTTGTATCCAAATTTATTGGACAACCATTTGATAAATTTTACATGTAGTCTTTTCATTTTACTCATCTTTGTTTTGGTTTAATGAACAAAATTATCCCAATCATCATTATATCTTTGTTTTCTTCTCTCATATCTATATCTCCAATCTGTTAGATATTTCCATATATGTTTAATTATCTTTTTCATCTTATTGTTAGTATTATCCATTCGATAATTGCTATCATTACTAAGTCTATATAGCTAAATCGTTTTTGGGATATTGTTTCTACCGCACTATCAAATAATTTTCTCATCTTTGTATTGTTTTAATAATGATTGCTTGGCCAACCTAATCGTCTACTCTCTTGAGTTTTTAATTCTTCTGTCATTTGGTCCCATCTTCCTTTAGATGTAGGCTTTAGTGAGTCTGGTATGTCGTCCCATTGACGTTCTCCTTTTATTTCTATCTCTAAATGTCTAAGTCTTTCTTCTAGTTGTCTTTCCCTTTTACTCATCTTTGTTTTGGTTTATACAATTTGTGCAATCAATTCATCCTTATTAGTAAAGACATCTTCTTGA
>JAAHTH010002162.1_pt1 | contig 15634 bp, 14 predicted proteins | sample 6116091 | NCBI WGS metagenome assembly JAAHTH01 (sample SAMN13939990, study PRJNA603662) | sponge metagenome | isolation source: marine sponge | host: Mycale hentscheli | place: New Zealand | collected 2006
ATTGGAAATATAGTAATGGAACATTACTTTAAAGAGCTTTGCTCTATATTTCCAATATCCTTAATTAGGAATCATAAAATAATTTTGGAATTTTAGTTTTTTTAACTTAAATATAAATATTAATAAATAAATTTGTAAAAAAGTATTTAAAAGAATTTCGCGGATTTGAGCATGAAATAGGAGATAAATAAATTAATTCCCAAATTTTATTTTCTGAAATTATTTTTTTGAAATTTATTTTTTCATTATTATTTTTTTTCATTATTATATTTTTGAATTTATTTCTTATAAAAATATTTTATTATTATTCTTATAAAAAATATTTAATATTCAATTATTATTGTCTTGACTTCTTTTACAAAAACTTATATCTAATATTCCGCTGGAACACCGTAGGTGTCCCCCTTATTTAAGCTACTAAAGCATATCTTACTGTTACAGTTCCAGTAGAACTATATTTAATTCTAAAATATCTAGCATCTACTTCAAATTTACCAGCAAAATCATATCCACTAGCATTACTATAAAAACTTAAATTTTGGTCTTCATACCAAGTTGAATTATCATTACTCCACTGAATATAAACATTGGCTGAAGATCCTAAATTACCAAATACTATAGCCCTTCTAAAATTATTACCATCTACACTTGAACTTACATCTCCAGTTGTGACTGAAGCACTTACAGCAATATTACCATTAGTTCTTGAAACTCCTTGACTTGTGGTTAATGTTCCAGATAAAGTTGTATTAATAGTATCTAATTTTCCTTGAGCTGTTGAATCACTTACTGTTAGAGTTCCGCCTAAAGCACTGGCTACAGCACTATCTGCCACATCTATTCCAGCTGAAAGAGTAGCATTAATAGTATCTAATTTACCTTGACTTGTTGAATCATTTACTGTTAAAGTTCCACCAATTGAACTATTTATAGTATCTAATTTACTTTGAGCTGTAGAATCACTAACTGTTAAAGTACTACCAAGAGTAGTATTAATTGTATCTAATTTTCCTTGGGAAGATGAATCACTAACAGATAAAGTAGAACCAGCCACTTCTAAAGGCTTATTCTTATTATTAGTTGTATCGCGAACTAAAAAACTTGACATTATAAACTACTACTAGATTTTTTTTTTTCAATTTGATTTTTTAATTTTTTTATTTTATCATTTAACATTGCTTCATCTTTAATACCATTTATTACTAATTCTCGTGTATATGCTTCTCTCATATTATTTATCAATTCGGCTGTATATTCTAACGCATCCAATTTACTTTTTCGTTCTAAAATATCTATTAAAGATAAATTATTTTCAAATTCACCAACATTCTCTTTAGATAATATATCCCAATATCTCATCTATAATGTATATTTAGAAAAAATAATTTATCAATTAAACATATATAATGGTAAAAACAAAACAAAAAAAAAATAAAGAAGTATTGGCTGCCGAAAAAAAAAATAGAGATTACAGAATTTATGGAGTAAAAAAAACAACTGAATATTTAAAATTAAAAAAAGAAGTTCCAAGACCCATTGAAACTATGATTGAAAAAGGTGGAGGAGTATTAATGATATCTGCTCCTCCTGGTTCTGGTAAATCAAATTTTTTAGTTAATTTATTTTTAAGAGAAACATTATTAAAAGATGAATTTGAAGGTGGATTATATTTAATAAGTCCAACTGCTAAATCAGATTTGAGTAGTGAGGCTTTGGTTGATTATTGTGATTTTGTTGAAACTGAAATGAGTGAAGAATTATTAGAAGGAATTTATTCAAATATAATGAGTGTTCCAAAAGAAGATAGATTATTAAGTTGTGTTATTATGGATGATTGTATGGGCTCCAATGCTATGAAACAACATACTATATTAAATAAAATGATTAGTTCATGTAGACATTTAAAAACTTTATTTGTTTTTTCAACTCAAGCTGTTAAATCTATTAATCCAAATTTACGTTCTTGTTTATCTCATTCAATAGTATTTTATCAACCAAGTTCAAAACAATTAAATGATGTTATAGAATTACATAGTTTTATGGGAGGTGAAGATGAATTTTATAAAAATTATAGAACAGCCACAGATAAAAAATATGGATTTCTATTAAATGATTTCAGAGATTTAAAATCATACGCTTGGGGAAGTGATTTAAATGAACCTGAATTACTTTGGACAAGATATGATGAAAATGGTGAAATAGTAAAAAAGGATGATAAGAAAGATGGAATGGATATGGTTAATAAAGGAGAAATAAAAGGTGATTAAATATATATATATAACATTTAGAATTATTTAATAAGATAATATAATGGATATACCAACAAAAGCAGAAGTATTAAAAATGTTTATAGATGATATTTATTTGTTATTTAAATATATATGCCAGAACCTACCAACAAAAAACTTTATGCTGCCGCGAAAGCAAAATATAAAGATATGAAACATAGTGCTTATAGAAGTGGTTTGATTGTAAAAGAGTATAAGAAGAGAGGGGGAACATATAGTGGAGCAAAGCCAAAAAAGAAAGGATTGACAAGATGGTTTAAAGAAGATTGGAGAACAGAAAAAGGAAAAAAAACTTATAAGGAAGGAGGAACTATATTTCGCCCAACAAAAAGAATAACTAAAGATACTCCAACAACTATGAAAGAACTGACCCCTTCTGAAAAGAAAAAAGCAATAGCTGAAAAAAAGAAAAAGGGGAGAGTTACTAAATATAAAAAATAAATTATGTAAGTAGTCATTTCTTACCACTTTTTTTCCAAACTTTTGCTGAATCCTCAATTGGAGGAACTTGTTTTGTTTCATTTATATATAATTCTGTTGAATCGATCATCTCCTTTTTTGTTTCAATTTCTTTTTTTAATTCTACCTTTATTTTATTATTTTGTTTATCAACTTCTCTTGATAAAACATTATCTAAAACTTCATATACTCTATCATTATATAATGATAAGTAATGTTTAATTTTTCTACATTTTTCACAATAGCGTGATAAATAACAAGTTTCTTTCTCACAAAGTTGGCACGAGAATATCATTTTATACTCTATTAACAGAAATTTTTTTCAAATTATAATATAATTATGTTTAATAGATTAGTTAACGGAGATGCGAATTTAGAAAATATGTTTAATCAAGAATATATGGAAAAACAAGCGAGAGGTATAGCCAAACAACAAGTAAAAAACGCACAAGAAGCCACAAAAAGTTTTATATCTCAACAAATTGGTTCAGAAGCCACAGAAGGTTTAATAGGGGCTGGTATGGCTGCTTATCCCATGGCTAGACCATATATCCAACAAGGCTTAAAAGGATTAAAACAACAAACTGTTGATTTCGCAGAACAAAGTGGTATAAAACAAAATATAGCCGAAGCTGGAGATACTATTGGAAAATTTAAAAGTCAAGCCCATGAACTTGCTAGAGGAGTTCAAGATATAAAACCACCATCAGCAGTTCAAGAAACCAGTTTTAGTAATAGAGCCAGACAGTTATTGAAAATTGGTGGAAAAGCGGAAGATTATGACCCAAGGTATTTTGGTAGGGCTGGATTACCAGGAGGAGCACCCACAGATGTTATGGATTTTGTAAGAGAGGCTGGATTAAATGTTGATAATTTAAGTAGTAATAACTTACCCAGTAGTGTGGGATTAGTAAGGCAAAGAATTGCCGCAGCTGAAGAAAGAAGTCCTTTATTTAAAAGGATTAGTAGTTCTGTTGACCAAGAAGTTCAACCAAGTCAATCTTTAGGTAGAATATTCCAACAAGGAGAAAGAAATGTTAATGAATATTTTTCTGCTGTAAGAAGAGGAGACCAAGAAGATACTCAAAGGGCAATACAATCAACAAGAGCCGCACAAAAAGCACGAGAAAATATAGCACAAGCAAAAAGGACACAAGAAAGTTTACCAGATATTGGGGATTTAAAACCTAGTCAAATAGCAACACAATCAGAAAGAGCCATACCTAGAGTTGTAAATCCATCTAAAGCTCCAGTTTCAGCAAGTAGTGATTTATATTCTCAAAAATTAGTTCCAGTATTACCTCCTAATCAACCAGAAGAAGTATCCCCATCACCAAAACCACCTAGTGCTGCTAAATTAGGTAAAAGAAGAGCACAACAACCTATTGAAGAAGAAGAACCAGTGCCTACGGCACCAACTGAAGTTCCACAATATCAACAATCTAGAGGACCAGAAGAAGCGGGACCAGCAGAAGAACCTTTATTATCAGAAGAAAATTTATTTAAACAAAACCCAAGAAGTTTTATTGGTAATATAGCTCAAAAAAGAAATGAATTATTTCCAGAAGAAAAAGAACAATTTGATAATAAGTTTAGTGATTTACCAAAATCAGCATCTGAAGCTCAAGAACATAATGACTTTATTGATAATTTAGTTAGTAATAGACAAGCAGAAAAACCAGCAGAATCAGTTGGTAAAACTGTATTGAAAGATGTAGGTAAAACAGAAGCAGCAGAAGCCCCAGTAGAAGAAGCCGAAGCAGCAATTCCAGGAATTGGAGAAGTAGCCATGGCAGCAACAGGAATCATAGGAAGTGTGGTTGGAGCATTTGAAGCAAGAAAACAAAAAGTTGAAGAGGCTAAACAAGCGGCTCAAGTAGGAGCACAACAAGTTCAACAAATTGGTATTTCGGCAGCTCCAACTTTTGATAGTTCTTTTCATTCAAGTTAATTTATTTTTTATTAATTTCTTTTCTAAAAAAAAAATCTTTTTACATATTATAAAATGTTTAGAGTTAAAAGTTCAGCAGTTTCTCAAGGATACGATTCAATTAAAATTCCATGCCGTAATGGTTTAACATTTGAAGAAGGAAATCAAATAAATTTTGATTTAACAAGAGATATAGGTATGGCTAATTTAAAAAATGCTTGTCTTGAATTTGATATAAATTTAAATGGTTCAGCAAATGCTCCTTTAGCTCAAATTGTTAAATCAGTTGGGGCTAATGCTTTATTTAATAGAGTTACCATTAGAAGTATGGGTAGAGTTTTAGAACAATTAGATAATTATAATTTATATTCTAATATGGTTTATCTTGCTGGAGAAGATGAAGGAACTATTAATAGAAGAAGTATAAATGAAGGTTGTGCTCCATCTTACAAAATTTTAGATAATCCATATGTCACTCAAAATCAATCAGTAGCTCAAGCAGATACTATTAATAATGTAGCTAATTCATGGAGATATAAAGATTTAAAAGTTCAGATTCCTTTATTAGGAGGTATTTTCCAAAACCCACAAAATCATCCTCTTATGGCAGTTCCTCTTGAAGTTGAAATTATTTTAGAAAAGAATAATAGAGTTTTATATTCAGATCCAGTATTACAAACTGATATCCCTTGTGAAGATTTTACAGCGGGAGCAAAAACTCAATTGGTATTAAGCGATGCTTACTGCCAAAAATTAGGTATTATTGATGTAGGTCAATTATATCCAGCTGGTGATGATAATTCTAGACTTAATAGAATTGCTAATTTACCTATTAGAGTTGGTCAAAGAGTTTTAATAGCGGCGGCTGGTGGTGCTGGTGTTATTGAAAACGGTGGAGCGCATGAAGTGGCAAGTATAACCGTTAATGCTCCAACTGGTAGAATTGTTTTAAATTTTGCTGGTAATATTAAAACTGGTGGTGGAACTAACAATGGTGTTACTTGTAATTTATTAAATGCTGGTGGATTATTTACTAATACTGTTGGTGGTGTTGGTCCTCAAAGTTTATCTTATCAAGTTAAAAACCCAAGACTTATAGTCCCAAAAGTTATTCCCTCACCAGAATTCACAAGGGCAATGAGTGTCGCCATGGCAAAAGGAATGTATGCTATGGATATTTTATCATATACAGATTATATGACTAATATTGTTGGAACTACAACCGCCTCTTCATCTTTAATACCAGCTGATTTATCAAGAGTTAAATCATTATTGAATGTTCCTGTTGAACAAATAAATTTAGATTTATTAAATAATACAAATGCTTTACACGGAAGTTATATGGGGGCTCAATCTTATGAATATCAAATAAATAATCAAATGAGACCTTCTAGGTTAGTTGATTTATCAAGAGAAGCCCATTTAGCATTCGCAATTGGAGACGATAATTATGTCCAATCAGCCAAATGGTGTGAGGGTTCGGCTTTAGGTGCTGTCCATTGTTATGAAGTTGAAAAAGCATTAACTGATGCTGGAATTGAAGTAAAAAATCTTAGGTTTTTATCAAAAACTGGTGATGCTTGTTCTTTAAAACACGAAGGAAATTATTTAGTAGGTAGAACTTTGGGACCAATGGGTATGTCTGAAAACTTAATGGGAATATCATCTCTCTTATATTTAAATTATGATGGAAGTAATACAAACCTTAAATTAGTTCATAATTATGCTGTGCATGTGAGAACGATAGCGTTAACTCCAGCTGGTATAGAATTGAGGTATTAATATATTTATAATATATATGTTTGTTGAAGATAAAGAAAGTGATAATTATATAACTAATAAAGAAGAGTGGTTTAGAATAAAAGATTATATACCAAAAGATAAAAAAATATGGTCCCCTTTTTATTGTGATGGAAAACAAAAAGAATATTTTAAAGAATTATTTAATTTAGATATTATACACGAAGACGAGGATTTTTTTGAAAATAATAAAGGAGAAGTAATAATAGACAATCCCCCATTTTCTAAAAAAAAAGAAATATTTAAAAGATTAAAAGAATTAGATAAACCTTTTATTTTAGTTGTTCCTTCTGTTATATTATGTAATAAATATTTTCAAGGGTATTTTGGAGATGATTTACAGTTAATTATTCCCAAAAATAGAATTAAATTTAAACATATTAATTCTACTAATAAAAATTATACTCCACCTTATGCGAGTTTTTTTTATTGTTATAAAATGAATTTAGAAAAAGACCTTATATTTATTTAATTTAACTATTTAATACTTTTCTTATAAAAATAAAATATTTATTATAAGTATAATGGATTTATCCCAAGTTAGAAAAAGTCAATTTACTCTTAATCCAGTTAATCAAGTTTCAACTGGACGATTTAGTTCAAAGAGCGGAATTCCCTTGATTAAGTTTGATATCTCTTCAAGTGATAGTCCAATGTTCCTTAAAGGAGAAGACTTAAGAATTAATGGTAGAATACACGCAGAAACTGGTGCTGGAGCAGATATAGCTTCAACTAATTTAAATTTTGTTGATAATTTTTCTGGTAGATTTGCTAATTGTATTGATACAATTACTATTTATTCAAAAAGATTAAATCAAGTAATAGAAAGAGTTACTAATTATTCAAGAATTGTTCCATCAATTATGAGTGGTTTACATGGTGAAAAAGATTTAAATACTAAATTTTCTCACGAAGGAGACCATTTCAGTTCAACCTATTTAGGCAGACACGGACTTTGTGGAAGTAATGCTGGTAAAGTTGGTAAAAGTTTTAGTGTCCCTTTATATTGTGGTTGTTTACAGACTGGGACTGATTTAGATTTATCAGTAAATGGTTTAGGTGGATTAGTTGTTGAAATATTATTAAAACCCGATGTTAATGTTGTTTTTGGTGCTCAAGCTAATACAGATAGTTCATCTTATTTTTTAAATAATCTTACTATGACTGGTTGCTTATATCATATGCCTAAAGAAGCCGCTCCACCTCAACAGAGTTTCAGTTTTAATTCTTTATCATCTGTTTTCCAAACTATTAACTCAAGTGCTTCTGTTGTAGCCTTAACTCCTGGTTTAAAACAAGTAAGTGCTATATTTATGAATTTTATGAATACTGCGGAAATTGGTGACCAAAGATTTAATAGTTGTAGATTGGGTAATATCGGTCAAGTTCATGAATTAAGATTTAGTGTTAATGGTAGTTTATATCCACTTTCATATAGATTACAAACTAAAGAAGAAGATAATGCCAATTTATCAGCCGTTCACACATATTCAGATAGAACTATGATTGATAGACAATATTTAGAAGCAGTTAATATAAATAGATATTCAGAAACTGGAAATACTTCTCTCGCCTATAATAATTGGAATAGTGGTAAAGTAGATAGAACACAAACTCAAGGAAGAGGAGGAGATACACAAGGAACAGCTGAAGGGTTCGGTATTCTATATGATGCTTTCGGATCGGGTGAGGATTTAAGTAATAGAGTTTTCTCATTTGAATTGAATGTTAGTGGTAATGCTGCTGGTCAAAGTTTAGATGGTTCGGCCGCCACTTCTCAAGGTTGTACTATTGTATTTCTCAATAAAAATAATATTATAATGAGTGCTAATGGAATTGAATTGGTTAGATAATTTATTTATTTTTTCTTTTTTAACTATCTAATGTATTTTTTCTTCTAAAAAAAAAATATATAGTAATACTATAAAATGGAATTTGCTAGTGCTTCATCTGAAGAATTAGATATTTTAAGTGGAAATCCACTTCAAAGAGCAGTTAATGTTCAAGTAGAAACTAATATTTTAGAACCAGTTTCTTTTCAGTATAATAATATTAGTGGTGGTGTAGCTCGTTTTGTTTTACCAGCCAGAGGTGTTCTTAATGCTCCAACTGCTTCTTTAAATTTTGAAATATATAATGGTAATGCTGATAAAAGTGGTGGTGCTGATTTAAATTTAGCCTTCCCTTTAGATTGTGGAGGTATTGCTATGATTGACAGAGTTGTTGCTAGATGTGGTGGACAAGTCATTACTCGTTTAGATGGTGTGGCTCTTTATCATATAATTAAAAATAAATATAAATCACAGCCATTTAGATATAATGTATTAGATGTTAGACATTGTTCTATGAGTGGTGCTGATATGAGAGTTCAAGCCAATCCACCTGAAGCATTTGGTGCTTTTGTAACTGGAGGAACTACTATGGCATATCATCAAATTCAAAATCCAGCAATAGACCAAAGTGCTTCTTTTGGTGATTATCCTTTTGGATCTCCAAACAATGTCCAACATGTCAAACCAAGAAATAAATGTTTAAGAAGTGGTGCTTCTGCTGGTCGTGGACCAGAAGTTGCTATAAGATTGGCTGATATAATACCTTTTTTTGTTAAAAATCAATTACCTTTACTCGCCATGGCTCAAGTTGAATTAGAATTCCACTTTAGAGGAGGACCATCTTCCGCAACAACTTATGCTAATATTAATGATGCTCCAATTGTTGCTAATGACCCTCAAGCGGGTGGTTTAGCGGCTTCAACTGGTCATCAAATAAATTTCGCTTCTCCTCCTTTCTTATCATTAGATTATTTACATTATGATGAATCAGAACAAGAAAAAATAATGGCTCAAGTAAGAAATGGAGAAATAAGATTAAATTTTACAGAAGTAGTTAGAACTCAAGGTATAAATCCAGAATATACTGGAGGTGTGAATGGAACTCACCCTATAGCCTCAAACCATATTATTGGTATGGCTGGTAAAGAAGTAAAAAAGATTTATGTATGTAAATCATGGGATATACAATCTGCTAGTGGAAATACTGAAAAAAATAATTTACAAGCTGGTTCACAAACCCATAGAAATATTCAGTTATGGAATTATAAATCAGTTGCTTTATTAGGTGAAAAATATAACTTTATAATTAATAATGAAAGAGTTTATAATAGTGATGTAGAATTAGCATCAACTCAACACAGATATATGTCTGAATGTGAAGGTCATTGGCAATGTTTACCAGGTCAATATGATGTAAATGATTTTAATCAATCTGTAGTAAATGTATTGAATAATGCTAGAGACGATGGGGCTCAAAATGCCGCAGATAATGCTGGTAAATCTCAAGTATTTTTAGGTGGTTGTTCCCATGTAATTGGTCTCAACCTTGATAAATATAATGAATTTGGTAATACACCTGGCAACGGAACTAGAATTGGTTCAAGTCCAATTGAATTTAATTTTACTTGTAATAAAGTTGAAAGTGGAGTTGCTGGTGAAGTAAATAAAGCAGCTGTCAATCTTACATTTTACATTGAACATAGAAGGTCATTAATTATAAATCAATTAGGTATTTCAGTAAGTGATGCCTAAGACCATTTTTATAAATAAAAATTTTAGGTTAATCAAAAATAAATTAAAGAACTAAACTAAAATCTACTTCTTCTAAATTTAGATCTTCTTCTTCATCATAAAATAAATATTTACTAGTAATTGAAACTATTCTTTCTAACATATATCTATAACAAGGAGGTAAATCTTCTCCAATATTATCATTTAATTCTTTTCCAAATACATAAACTATTGATAACATTTTTTTAATATCAATTTCTTTTTTTTTTAATTTTTTATTAAATTTTTCAATTGTATCAAATTTTTGTTTTAATTGATTTACTAATTCTAAATATTCTTGACTATTCATTAAATTATAAAATATTATTATTATCAAAAAAAAAATAACACAATAAAAACATTGTATTAAAATTATTTTATACATATATATAAATGACAGAACAAAACTTTATTTATGAATGTAGTAGAACAAATGCTACTCATCAAGTAAGTAATAGTGAATGGATAAATGAATGGAATGAAGGAATTAAATTAGAAAAAGGAGATACAGTAAGATTACTTGGATCATTTATTTCAGAAAGTGGAAGTGGTCAAGATGTTTCTGTTAATCAAGATACTAAATTCACTATTGATTTTTATCCTTATTTAAATGCGGACACTGTTTCTTTTCCAGAAGCTACTCATGCTCATTTCACTAGTGATTTCCAATTACAAATGGGCGACATATCTCAACCAGCATATATGACTGATAATTTCGGTATAGAGCCTCCTTATACACCTAATGATTTTACCAGTACACCAAGTAATCCTGATAATATTTCACAAAGAAAAAGATTAATTAAAGATAAATTCTTTTATCCTCAAAGGTCTTTACATTATACACCATACAATTTTGACCCTAATGACGATGCTATAAAGGCTGGTTGTTATATTGATACTTCAAGTGGAACTATAAGTCAAGCAGAAGCAGATGCGGAAGCTAAAGTTGAAGGAACATTATCAATGTTTAATCAAACAAATTTAACTCAAGAATTTGCTATAGGACATTTATGTAAATTATGTAATTTTCCTTTATTCAAAGGAGTAACATATGATAGAGTAGGAGGGGCTTTTCAAACAAGAGATTTTTCTTATGATGAATATTTAAAAGTAGGTGATAATATTTCAACTTATTTTGTTTCACAATATCCCACTCAAGCCACTCCAACTTCTACTGAATATACTTATGCTGCTGGAAGCACAACATTTGGAGCAGTTAAATGGGAAGCTGGTCCTCAAAGTGTAGTCGGTAAAGTTCAAGCAGTAAATTTTAAATTCGTTCAAATATATGATCCAGTTAGTAATATTAGTAGAGCATTAGAAATAAATCAAGCCTATGTAGGAGATTTTATAAATCCAGGACAATATAAATTTCAGAATGATTTAAATGGAGTTAGTAGAGCACCTCGACATGGAGCAAGTGAATTAAAAAATAGATATAATAATTTAAGAAATAATAATAAAACAAATGGAATAACTTTGGCTCAACAACCAACTGGAAATTTAGCAGCTGATGCCGCTAATGATTTTGATACTTTTATTCCTATTTGTGATGATTATCAAATTGCTGGTAATCAAGATTTAGTAGGAGAGAATAACATTCAAAAAAATATGAAAGGATTAAGCAATATGGGTTTATCATTTTTATGGAGTTGTGGAGGGAGTTATAGCCATATAGATGCGAATGGTATAGGTAATTTTACTAATTTTCCATATCAAGCTATGTCAAGTTGGGTAAAATTTAATTCTAATTTACAAGCAGCCGCTCCTAGTTTCTTTTATATGGCTACTCCTAATACAATTGGAACTGATACTTTAATTGTTGGAACAAATATGCCCTATTCTGTAACTAGATTATTTGATACTATAAATAGTAAATTTTCAGATTCAACAATAAGTTATGCTGCTAAATTATGTGTATCATATAAACCAGTTCCTAAACAAAATACTTATTCTAATTATGAATTTTATTATGAATTAACTTTTGATACTGCTATTGGAGTTGTTATACCAGTAGATGATAGATTAAGTTATGAAAGAGAAATGGGTGGTTGGTATTGGTTGCCTTTACAATTTAGTTATTTTTATACAAGTGGGCCGTCTGCTGTTACTTTTACAGAAATACCATCCAATGATTGGAAAGAAATAGGGGCTATAGTTCAAATGAATCCTAATGATGACAATAACCCATATGAAGTTCCTCCTGGATTTGATAAAAGGTTATATATTCCATTTACAGAACAAGCTGAAACTAGTCCTTATAATGTAAGAAATTTTAATAATGGAACATATACTGGAGGAACGGGACACGTATTTTTTCAAAACCCAATAACTGGAGATTTTACTAATTCAATATCACAAAGAAAAAGATATAATTTTGGAGTTAGTTGCTGTTATGGAGGAGCGGGTGATACTAGAATTCAAGCAAGAAGAACAGTCCCTTTCCCTTATTATATAGATAGTCCTAATATAGATTATACTTCGTGGAAAGGGGCTGGTAAGCCATTTAAAAATTATTGGTATGCTGGTGGATATAACGACCAAGTTTTATCAATATATTTTCAAACTGAATTAGGAGATTGTCAAGTATTAGCAGATACTGCCCCTTATACAAATAATACTTTATGGAAAACAGATATAATTTATAGAAAACAATATAAATCAGAATATACTATTCCAGCTGGTTTTTATGAAGACAATAGATTAGCAGATTTAATAAATGATTTACTACATTTGAATGACCAAGACTATAAAGAAAAAGAAGGGATAAACACAAATGTTGGTTCAAGAGAAAAAGCATTAACAGATGGTAATAATGTTATTTATGGAAATTTTATTCATACTTATATTCCAGATTTGACCTATGGTTTTATGCCTCTAATTACTGGAACTACAAATGAAAAATTCCCAACTGTAAGATTTGAAAATTTAAATAATTATTTTTTTACTAGAAATGATGATGGAACTGAAACTATTATAAATGATGGTTATGAATATTATACTTTACCTTTTAATCATACGGCTGGTGGAGTTGCTATTCCAGATGATGGAACAACAGTTTGTTTTAGATTAATTGGTAGTAGAACATTACAAACACAAAAAGGTAATTCAATGACTTATATTAATCCTTCTGATGTTTTAAATAATAGATTATATGATTTTATATATCAAAATTTTGACACAAGAGCCTTACCCGACCACCAATATTTTCCATATCAAACTAGAGGATTTAAAAATAGATTAATGTATGGTGGATGTGCTAAATGTTGGGTTGGAGCTGTTAATCCAACTTTTAGTTTTGATAATGAGAAAAATTTATATAGTTTTAGTTTCCTTTATACCCCCTATAGACCAGCTACTAGTGAAGATGGTTCAACTATTAATATGATAAGTGGTGAGGCTGTTCCAAGTGCTATAATAAATGCTCAAGGAAGTGGAGGAATAACTAGTAGTTTAAGTGGTATATATATTAGGAGTTTGACTGGTTCGCAGATAAATGCTACCAATACTCCATCTTTATTTGATTTGTTTCCAAATAATACTTATCCAACTGTTATTTCTGATTATGATGCGAAAGAGGTTGCTTTTTGGAATACATTAGGATTTTCAACAACATTATTATCCAGTTTTTCAGATAATTATCCAGTAGACCCCTATATTTATTATGAAAGAGGATTAAGTAGAAAAACTATTTTAAGAAATCAAGCTGAAGTAGATATTTCAGTTAATGGTTCAAATCCAATAAAATCTTATTGTAGTTTATGGTGTCCCCCCTTACAATATGCTGTTATTGTAAATAGTGATTTTGTTTATGGGGATAGCAGACCTAAAGTATCAAGTTCGCCATTCTATTTAATAGGAAGTTCATTCCCAAGTAAATATTATTATGGCGGAAAAGGAACTAAACTTCCAATCATGGCTATATGTTCAAGACAGTTTACAAGTTTCGGTTTCTCATTTGATTTAAGTGAAAGTGCTGTCCAATTCACAGTAGAAGAAGACCAAACCATAACAAGTATACATACAAAGATTTATAATAATGATTATACTATACCTCAAAATTTAGATGAAAATTCAAGTATAATATATGTACTTACAAAAAATAATTACGCTCCAGACCCAAGTGAACAAGAAGTATTAGCTGGAGCAGAAGAAATACAACAGCAAAATATGCCTTTACAATATCAACCAGATATGTTTACAATGATTCCACAGGAATATAGTTATCAAGCACCATTATATCTGAAAGATGAATATGATACTGATAGTGATTTAGATTAATTATAAGCCCCATTCCAACTCGTCAGCCGGACTTAATCCAAACTGTTTACTATAAGGATTTCTATATGTTGGTTGAGGAGGTTGGGGCTTTGTTTGTTTTATAGGGGCTTTAGGTTGATTATGATGAAAATAATTATCATATTGAGTTTGTGTTCTAGGTCTATAAGGTTGATTCATAGGATTTTGACCTTGAACATAATTAACATACATACTAGCATCTTGTTTAATTGTTTCTCTTTTCATTTTTTCTTGTTTCCTTCTTTCCATGTAGTTGTCCATAGTTCTATTCATTAAATTCATTAATTTTTCTTCATCCCAAAAATTATTCTGTTTTGTTTGTTCCTCAATTAACAATTCAGTTTCTGCTTCCCTTTCCATTTTTTTTTCTTTTCGTTTTTGTATAGCGAGTTTCTTTTCCGCTTTTTTTTCCATTTCTCCTTTTTTTTTGGCTAAGGCTATTGCTCGGCGTCTTTCGGCAGCTTTGACTCTCATTTTGGCTAGTCGTTCCAATTGCTCTGGAGTACATTTCCTTTTTTTCTTACCAGTTTTCTTATTTATTTTTTCAGTTTCTACTTCAATATCTTCTTGAGCCTTTTCAACTTTTTTTTCAAATAGTTCTTCTTCACTTTTGTCATCTGTATCACTTATTTGAGGAGGGAGTTCCTTTTCAATAACTTCAACCTCTTCAGTTTCTGGTGTGCTTTCTGTATTCTCTTCACTTTCTTCAATTATATTTATATCAATATTTGGCATACAACCATCATCTTTAGTCATTATAGTTTATATTAGATAATAATATTCTATATTATTCTTAATTTTCTTATTAGATATTAAAAAAAATAAATAAAAGTAATTTATATTAAATAAAATAGAGAAAAATAGAAAAAAAATAGAGAAAAAAAGGGGGCACAAAAGGAACATATTTCGCCCCAAAATTACAAAACCCTATAGGAAAAATAAAAATATAAAAAGTTTTGAAAAAGTGGGACAAAATATGTTCCTTTTGTGCCCCCTTTTTTTAAATTTTAAGAATGTGTAGAATTTTAAATATTTGTTTTAATCTTCTTTTTCTTTTACACAAAATAAAACATTTCTCATTTTTTTACCTTGTATTTTTTTAATTTCAAAAAAGTATTTAGATAAAGTTGGATGACAAGAAAATTTAGACCAAAATTTAGTATTTGTCCAGCTTCCTCTTTTTTCTTCCTTAGATAAATTCCTATAAAATTCAGAATATTTAAATAAATCAATAATATCTTTTCCTTGAATATAAT
>JAAHTH010002165.1_pt1 | contig 15625 bp, 10 predicted proteins | sample 6116091 | NCBI WGS metagenome assembly JAAHTH01 (sample SAMN13939990, study PRJNA603662) | sponge metagenome | isolation source: marine sponge | host: Mycale hentscheli | place: New Zealand | collected 2006
CTGTCTGTTCGGAGTGGAGGAAACTGGCTTGGGTAACTTTCCAAAACCGAATCATACCATTGTCCAGAGATCGGCCAAAGGACAGCCCCGTGGATTGTTTGAACCAAACCAATCGCTGAATCGCGAACATCGCGCTCGTCAGTGTCGATGTATAGGTTGCCGCCGGTGTTATTGGCCAGCGCCGCCATGATCTCGTTATTTCGTGCGGGGCCAATGGCAAAGCTTGAAACTGAAATTTTGTTCTTGGTCAATCCGGAAATGAGCTCACCAAAAATTTCAGAATGAAGTAGGCTGCCTCGGCTTACTCCGTCACCGATGTAGATGACGTTATTGTTTCGTTGCGTTTCCTTGGGGAATGCCTTTGAAGCTGAAATCAGCATTGCTTCCATGTCAGTCGAACCAAGTGGAACCCGTTCGTCTAGATTTCCTAAAGCTGTGTTTAGGTCTTCTGAGTCCGGGCTGACAAAACCTTTTGTCATTGGGACTGGGTCAAGATCGACTGCAACGATCTGAATCAGATCATCCGCGTTCAAATTCTTGATGATGTGTTTAAGCGTAGCAATTGAATCCCGCTTAAACTCCCCAGACTGACTGGCAGAGGTGTCAATGTAGACGACCACGTTGCTGGCCCGTTCAGTCTCGTTGGAGATCTGAGGTTTCAGGCTTAATGCGAAGTGTGTTTCCCCCGCATTATCAAAGGTCGCCATTTTGACTTGGTTCGTCGATGATTTGGATTCTTCCGAATCGTCTGCGAACGATGTATTGGCACCAGTTGTCTGCAAGCCAATGGCCAGCAAAGCAACAAACATTCCTCTAAGCGCGACTTTGGTCGAGCACTTGGACATAACGAACTCCAACACCGAAAAGATTTCGAAGGAATGTGCGTTCCGGAATCGCACAACCCTGCCTTGCCCTGTAATGGTTAACTTGGTCATCAAAGACCTCCAATACTATTGTATTTTGAGAACTGACGATACGCTACCAAAAACCCTCGATTTTGCCCCATTTACGGCCTCTACGTAGTCCTAAATATCATTACTACCTGATGCACCGATGTGACCCGAGTGCTTAATCGCGTTGGGTCGAACTTAACTGAGTCAAAAAATCCCTGTATTGATAGGCCAGTTCACTCTGAAAGAGTGGCCTCTAAATGTCACTAGTATTGTAAAAACCGACAAAGAGCGAGGAAATACTGGAAAATCTATCTTCCATGATAGTATTCCTACCGTTTGATCCGATCAAACGTGCTCCATGGGTTGGTATCGGAGTCTGAGACCGCTGAAGGTAGAAAATTTGATTCCATCCCGCAGCTTTCGTCAGCAAAAGACGCTAAATAACGATTGAACAGGATTTAACGGTTACGTTCTCAATTACAAATAGTGGTGACAATTTCGACGCTAATGTGGACTTGAGCGAAGGGGCGGCGTTTAAAATCATGTTTCTAGAACGGTTTCGGCCAATGAATCTCCCAAAGCGCTCGCTGAAAATTGCTGAACTGATCGCGGCACACCAACGGGAGTCGAGATAGGCTGCATCCAATCTGGAAAATTAGCCTGCCCGAGAAATTTGGTGATTTTACTCAGCTGCCGAGGAAACTTAGTTTTTTTAACGCTATGAGATGTCGCTGAGCCAGGGGCGAGTTTGGCTTCCAGCGTCTCCTTATCAATAGGTTTTCCCAATCCAGGGGCGGATTTGGCAGGTTTTTAATAAGGCGCGTTTCTAGATTGCTTCATTAGCTTGCCTCAACCGATGGAGGGCAAGCACTAAACTGTTTTTGTCTCCAAAGCCTTTTTATTCAGCGATGCTTTGCGATGGAGAGTTAAGAAGAGGTTGGGGATTTGAGTCGTCCGAACCGTTATCCCCTTCCGCTTCCGAGTTTTTAATTGCCCTTGAGATACAGCCAAAGCCCAATGCAAGGATATCAAATTGATTCGCAACTCTTACTTTGGGCGTGTCCGCAGACTTGAACAAGCGATAGTCAGTTGAAAAGGATTCAACTGCTTGAAATTCAAGGACAGCGGCAAATTGATTGACGGAATCAGTTAGCCTTTTAAGTGAGGCCATTGCCGATTTAGAGAGATTTTTTGAGTCAATTACAAATTCGTTGGCTAATCGCAAAAAACGCTCGACCATAATGTTATTTTGTTGGGCAGCCGGCTGTTCTACAGCTTTCGATTCAATATGCGTTCGGTAACCAATTTGGATTGCCTTGACTGTGAACTGCTTGCTGGCAGTTTGCAATTCGCAAGCTTTCTGGTTTGCTGCTTCTAGCTCGGAGAATGTAATGCCCCAGCGATCGCAATCTTGGTAGTACTGCCAGTAATTGTCATGGCTTTCAGCAGGTAGCAATACCAATTGCACGTTGTTGAGTATTCCTGAGTCGATCGATACGCGCGAAGCTTTTGACAAGCGAAGGGGGGCAGGTTTTTCGATTACTGGAATTTTTCTCTGTTTGAATTGGTCCGAGAGAGAAGATCGTAATTGGGAATTAAGGAAAGTCAGTTGGGGGACGACCTGATGTTTGCAAAAATTATAGATGGTTTCTTCAAACTGCTGTTGAATCAAATTCTTCAATGATTTGATTGCCGGCTGGATATGCCGGTTTGTGTTTTTTAATCCTAGTTGGATGGTCTGGAAACTCTGGTCCAATCGGTTCGCAATTGAATTCTCCAAAGATGCTTCGTCTATTAAAGGAGGGTTGTTTTCCAGGAGTGGTGCTGTGGGGCTTATCTCCCTCAGTGGGTTGATTAGCTCAGGCAGGTCGTTACTGGCACCATTAATTCCAGTAGGGACTCGGTTTGAATTTAGCGCTTGATCGGCGAGTCGTGGAAGTCGAGTGGAATTCGGGTCGTTCTGGCCGAAGAGTATCGCCGTCGAAATTACGGAGGTCGACTGATCGCCGTATGCCATTATCGTCGTGCCAGAATACTGGATTATTATAAAAAGCACCAACAAGCATGCTTTGGGAGAGATCTGTGCCATCGTTTTGCTGAACTCCAGGCTGATAATAGATACGAAGCTTAGGGGTGCACAGTCGCTTCGGTTATTAAATGGGAATACGTAAGGTAAAAGACAATTGCTGTTACCGCGGCGTGCTTAATTTATCGGGTCCAGAGAAATTGATCCTTTTGGGGAAAGTCTACAAGTTGTCGAAACTTTAAGACTTCGCATCGCGATTTGCAAATTGACGCGGTCGTGCGGATATCGTAAGCAGCGTGGAGTTTGGGGTGTTCCAAATTTGAAAGTCCAGATCATGATGGTCGGACTTTGAGCTAATATGGAATCAGTCACCGATCAATTTAAAACTGCAAGTTCCTGGTTGTTTGGGACTTGATGGGTTGGATGTGCTCCTCTAGTCTCACAAGCGTTATATTTTTCGAACTTAAAATGAAAGCGAAGGTAACATGCCAAAGTTTTCAGTGATTCTCGCTGCTGCGGGCAAAAGCAGTCGATTTCGTGATCCGAATTACAAGAAGCCGTTTGCGCTGCTGAATCGGAAAGCCGTATGGTTGTATTCAGCGGAGTTGTTTTTGAAACGGAATGACGTAAAGCAAGTCATCATCGTTATTTCGCCCGACGATAAAGATGAGTTTCTGGGGAAGTATGGTCCCAATCTCGCGGTGCTCGGCGTGGAGGTTGCCCTTGGTGGTGCAGAGCGTTCGGATTCAGTCCAAAATGCGTTGGCCAAGGTCGCTCCCGATTCGACACATGTTGTGATCCATGACGCTGCCCGCCCATGTTTAAATGCAGATTTGATTGAGTCAGTTTTTGCCGCTTCAAAAACCAACCCGGCAGTGATTCCTGCCGTTCCCGTAACAAGTACTTTAAAATTTTCTAAAAATGGAAGTACTGTGGGAAAAACAGTCGATCGGTCTCATCTCTATGAAGCTCAGACTCCACAAGTTTTCGAACGAGAATTACTAATTTCGATGTTTGCTAACCGCGGTGACTTGCAACCAACCGATGAATCGCAACTGGCAGAGGAATTGGGATATCCCATTTCGATTGTCCAGGGTTCTGTCTTTAATATTAAAATTACATCAAAGCAGGATCTTGCATTCGCGAAAGCCTGTTTAGATTCGCAGCCAAAGCCAAAATTTGATGCCCCAATTCACCCCTTTGCCGATGATAATCTATTTCGATAACGGCGATTTTGATTATTTAAAACGGTATCGATTTCGGACTTGCGGCGTCGACTAATCCCACCACCAGCGTTGCACTTGTTGATCTGGAGTTTGATTCTTGAGGCGGTTATCTAGTTCAGAGTTTGAATTTTGAATAATCGATTCGGTTAATCGGTCGGCGGAAGCGACCGAAACACCGCCGCTGACTCCAAGGATATGGAAATCGCGTCGAGCATCCAGTTTGCGTAAGCGGAGGAATTTCTCACTGATCACAGACTGAACTTCGGTGGCGACGCGATCATTTTTCATCGGATAAACCAATTGCGGTTGAAACGGGCTGGAAGCGATGGGTTCTCTCGGTGTGCCAAAAAATGTTTGGTCCCAACTTATTTTACCCGTTGCGTTTTTTTGACGAACAATTTCCGCGACTAGCGCGAGGTCAAAAATGTTTTTGAGTTGATTGTAAACAGGGTATTTTTTTGCAATGGCCTTGAAATTGGCGGTGAAATCTCGGGCAAACCCACGTGTTGGAATATCAGATTTCCCTGTGTGAATTCGCTCTCCATCAGGACTGACGAATTCATTTTCACTAAGGACTTTGACACTCGGGCCATCAAAAGTAAAAACGGTTTCATCGGGATTGGTTGAAACGGGCTGGTCATTCAGTGTGAACCACCAACGAACGACTGATAAAGAGGGGAGGGTTCCATTGGGTTTTAGTTTCAGTCTATCCATGTAACTGGGAATTTCCGGAATACTCTTTTCCAATCCCATGCCCAGTAGTTTCATCCGATAGTCCGCTTCTACCAGAACGCGGGCAGTGTGAGTGCCGCGCGGGATACCGAAAACTTCGATATCTTGTTCACCGAGCGTCGATCGAGCTTTGTCTGACCACTGTCGGCCTTTGAGCGGCGTCGAAGCGAGGAAGTTTTTCGTGGCGACTAAATTTTCTTGACGCGGCGTGATTGAACAACCAAATTTTCCGCCATGACTGTCGACGTTTCGCAGGCAATTGACGAGATCATCGAGTTGCAGGATCGGCTTGCCGGACTGGCGGTGGATGGGGCGGTGATGTGCATCAAAATCCCATGGTCCAGCGGGCCCGGCGATCACGATATCGCCTGTTTCCGGATAGAAAATTAAGTGAGTAATGGAGTAGAGACCGGCGAGGTTGAGCATGGATTCATCGAGCGGCTGACCCTGTGCGGTTAGTAATTGTGCCGCTTTTTCCAAGCGGGTGAGTGATACTTTTCGAAGGGGACTCGACCAAGTAGTTTCCCGATTGCGGAGCTCGGTAGACTGTCGCCAAACCGCTGTAGAACCGTTAATTTTTCGTGCCCGGATTTTTGATAGGACGCCTGATGAGTTAACGAAGACACCTGCTGGAAAAGCCTGAATTGTTCCCAGTCCCTGTCCGGTGTCTTGCCAGGAATCGGGCTGGATTGTGCCCATAATCAGATCAATTAATGGTTCGAAATCTGATTCGGTAATTCCTCCACGCGGGTCGGTGAGGGAGCGGTTATGGTTTGCGTAAAGTCCCGAAAGTGTATCAGAACGGGTTTGTTCACCGTCTATCATCCCCGCGGTGTCGTAGGCCGTTTGGTAGGCACCCGAGCTAAGTTGCTGGTTTGATATTTTTGAAAGCCATTGATCGCGAGAAGTATTCGGTAGGGAATCTGCGAGTTTGAGTGCTACCGAGAACTCGCCGGCCTGCAAGTGGTCGGTTAGTTCAACAGGTGTTGCAGTTTGCGCTAATGTAGCAGGTACAAACCAACACGAGGTGAAAAGGACTAGGCACCCCAAAATAGACCGTTTCAGAATCCATTGGATTCTGAAAGTTGTTTTCATCGATCTAAAACGAAACCCAGATGATTCTGAACGCATGAAACTCTCCCAGCCACTGCCCGAGGCAATGATTGCGATGTTAGCTGAAGAAATCAACCGCCTAAGAAGAGTTTTCTGAAAATAATAAACTCGGAGAATCGCTTGGATACCAGCGAACGGGGTTAATTCCAGAAGCCAACGATCCATATCAAGAAGAAAATGATCGCCATAAAGCCGACACACCAAATTGCATTCCGCAGTGAGTGGGCAAAAATTTCGCGTAGATTTTCGTGACGGGTTGCACCGTAGACAAGGCTGACTACAACGATCAGCGGAAGTGCGTACCAGATCTGCGGGATTGAAGCTAGTAACACGTGTTCTAGATTTACAATTGAAAAAACGTTCATCGATTTACCAGCACATTGTTTAGCGAAGGGACTTGCCCGTTTGGACCGCGATTAAGTTATCGGGTGTTGCGTTACTAATCAGTTTTCTTCTTCTTCTTGTTCTTCTTTTTCTTTTTCGATTCAAGCATCTCTCGCTGTGCCGGTGTAATGATGGCCGGGCCACAAAAGGCGTCGTAAACCGCAAGTAAGTTTAGGAGGCCGGCGATGACCGTGAACAGGGTGCCCATCTCGAAATAATGTTTTCCCTCAAAATGCCAACGACCGAGTGTGTCTGTTTGGACGCGAGAGCGGGCGCGGGGTTTGTTCATGCCACCCGGCGGAGCCATGAAGCCATCCTTAATTGTCTCGCCCGTATAGTCGTTGTTGTTTTCGGGTGTGATTTTATGAAATGCCAAACTTGGATTGGAATAGTCTGCAGGAAATCTCTCGCAAAGAATCCAGTAAGGATCACCACCTTTTTTCGTTTTCATCGATTGGATGATCGCCGGCAGGGCGGGGGCGCCCACACCTAGTTGACAGACAAATTGCCAACGCAAATTACCTGGTTTAAAGGAAGCATAAACAACTCGGCCTTGTCCGATTCCAAGACCAAAAAAGTAGGTGCTTAGAATGCAGATCATAAACAAGAGGCCTTTGGCAAACCTCCGTTGGTAAAAGTGACCCGCGCCGGGCCAGACCCAGGCTAAAAAAGCCGCCCAATAAGGATCTTGGAGGTCGACGACGACTGGTTCGCCAGATTCCTGAGGGTAAACTATTTCAGGCATAACATTCGCTTGTGATTTCGGAATAAAAAATGAGAACCGATCGGTTTGTTAAATCGGAACTTGCGTCTGTCGCTACAATAATCTTCTCCGGATAGTCTAACTATTTGAGAACACTACACCAGATCAAACTAGCGGGCTTGGTAGATGTCTTACCGTTTTTTTACGCAATCCACTCCAAATAATGGCAAGATTATGCTGGATGGAGAGCAAGCACGGCATGCGATTCAGGTCATGCGTTTTGGCGAGGGGGATCAAATCGTGCTCTTTGATGGCAGCGGGACTGAATATGTGGCGTTGATTGATCAGGTTGAGAAGAGACGATTGTGGCTTAGTATAAAAAGTCAGCGGGTCGCTCCACGCGGGATCAAAGCGAACATTACGCTTGCTGTAGCACTTCCCAAAGGGGATCGTCAGAAAGTGCTGGTTGAGAAACTCGTTGAATTGGGTGTCGAACGTCTCATCCCCTTAAAATCTAATCGCTCCGTGGCCGTGGCGAATCAAAAGGTCGTTCAGAGATTGCAAAAACAAGTGGTGGAAGCTTCGAAGCAATGTGGTCGAAATCGGTTAATGAAGATCGAGGGCGAGACGACTTTAGGTGGCTTATCTGAGATGCTTGAAGCTTCAGTACTCAAACTCATTGCCGATCCTTACCAGGGCCAAGCGATCCTGGATGTAGCGGCTAAATGTCTTGCTGAAATGCCGGCTGAAATTGTCGTGGCGATTGGCCCTGAAGGAGGTTTCGATGATGAGGAAAATTTGCTTTCTCAAGAACTGGGATTTCAACCGGTGCGACTTGGCCCATCCATCTTGCGAGTAGAAACAGCAGCCGTTGCTATTGCGGCTATTCTTGGCATCGGACTTGAGACTGGTCAAGCAGAATCCGGTGAACTCGAAGTGTAACGATGGTTTTTCCAGCGTAAAGCAATTACTCGCTTCGATTTGAATCAAGATATAGTCTTAAATGGTTCAGGACTTCCTTAACCGCGCGTTCTTCGCGCCAACCTGAATGGCCGCTGTACCGAAATTGAGTCTGTTGGAATGTTTGTTTTTCAAAGATCATCACCTGGTAAAATGACTGCCCGTTGCGGACTAAATCAGGTGCGCGATTAATGGGGCCAATCGCAATTCCCAAGGTTGCTCCGCTGGATTCGATGACGCTTCCAATTTCATCGGATGCTGGAATTTGGTCGCGGATTTCGTTCGCACAAATCCACGTTGCCGAGTTGGGGATTTGGCTAAGGCGTTCCCCTACGACTCCTTGAAGCCCTGCGTCAATTACGGCTAGCTTTTGTTTTTGGGCGCTCAGGAGGTTGTGGACTACCTGTTGTAGTTCAATCCCGTTTTCGCCGAAGACGAGTGGGCCAAGGGTCTGGCGTATCGTTTCGATAGTTGGCTGCATCTTGCTCAGGCAATCGGCTTCGGTTGTACCGCTGGTAGAGACACGCAGAGAAATGGTTGCTGAGCTGGCGGTGATACCTACTTGGGGATCTCGTCCTCGCTGAATCAGGTTGGGTAGCAGCGATTCGATGTGACTTTCGCCCGAGCCAAAACAATGAAGCGTGTGGTGATAAATGATGGATGAATCTCCGGCTTGTTTTCTAAGGCTCGCTTCCACCGATTGAGACCACATTTGTTTCATTTCAACCGGAACTCCCGGAAGCGCGATGATGCGGCAATTCCTTCCGTTGGGCCGCTGGGTTTGAAAGTCAATTCCGGGGGCTGTTCCTTCCGGGTTAGCAATCGCGACAGCGCCTTTGGGGAAATCGGCTTGGATCGAATTGTTTTCCGGCATTTCACGCCCCCGCGATTCAAACATCGAACGTATGTGAGCCAATATTTCCGGGTGAGTGATCAAAGGAACGTCTGCCATTTTGGAAATGGCCAATCGGGTTAAGTCATCGGCGGTCGGACCGAGGCCTCCGGTCGCAATCACAATGTCCACACGATTTGCCGCGTGTCGAAAGACATCGATGTTGTCTTCAAGGTTGTCGCCAACGGTGGAATGGAATGCGACTTCGATACCAATATCTCCCAGTTGACTACTTAGCCATTGCGAGTTGGTATCCAGGCGAATACCGCTGGTCATTTCGTCGCCGATTGAAATTACTTCAGCGCGGAGAGAGGACATGTTGTTTTAGAGGCTGCTTGAGGGTGAATGAAATCAAATCCCGATTGGATTGGAATACCAGAAATAGCTCGATTCACAGAGGTTCTGTTTGGAATGGGAGGTGGAAGCTAGCTGGCGAAAACTAACTGACCCATCCGGTGCCATCCGCTTTTTGGCCGCAGAGGTTAACCACCATGCCAAGATGTTTTGCCATCGACGCCTTGGTGAGGGCGGCCTGATCTGCGTCTCGAGCCGAGTGGGCATAAGCCACTTGGATGTGGTTGCTTTGGTGTCTCGCCATCATTTGATCCCGGCTAACTCCGTAGGTGACGGCATGCATAATGGGCCACTGAGGGGTTGTTGCTTCGAGTCGTCGTTGCGTTTCAGATTCAGGGAGAGCCACGACACCGGCGCGCCCGATGTCCATGTGGAGTTTGTTGTTGGCGACAAAAATTCGCGACCAGACAATTTCTCCCGGCTTAGAAACTCCCTGAATTGTCCCTCCACCGTTCGGAAAATACATCGCTGGCTGACGGTAACTTGTCGCGCCGCTCCAGCCGCCAATCAAATGGGCGGGGGGAACGCTACCGCTGATGAGAAAAACCCAAACATACTGGTCGGTTGTTCCCGATTCGTCCCAATCACCCCAGCGAAGATCGTGAAGCGTATTTTCAACCGGTTGTTTTAGCGCTTTGTGAATGCGATAAGTCATCAGCCCATCGAGGCCTGCACATTGGTCGACTTCGTTGAAATGCGGTAACGGCTGGCCACGATAAAGGGTGCGTTTGCCATCGCGACTTTTGACGGGTGGCCTTTGTTGATTGTTGAGTGTGCCTTCAACAAGATCGCTCGCGGGCATCAGGTCTTTTAATCCCTGTTGGTATTGAATTCCGATCGTATCACAACCAAAATCATCGGCAATCCGGACAGCTGCGATATACATTTTGCATTGAAGACGGATTTGTTTGTCGGTGAGATGTTTTGCGTGTTGTTTGCCCGTGTCAAACTTCATTCCTTTTTTAGCCATCCAATCCCTAACCCCATCGGCCTCCTGGTTGGTGACTTGCGTAGATTCATAATACAACGCAGATTGGCTGAGTCGTTCTTTGAAGACGCCAGTTGGATTCAATAGATGATCTGGAATGATTGCGTTGAACATACCCATGCAGCCTTCGTCAAAGACTCCCATAATCGCTTTTTGAGTTTGCATTTCTGAAGCAAGTTTTTGGCCTGTAGTTTCGCAGGCTGCAGGAATGTCGATTTTTCGTATCGGGTTTGTGTGGTTGGTTGCATGCTTGACCTTTCCAGTCTCCAGCCAGGTGTTCAGTTTCTTGATGAATTTTGAATCGGAAAAATCTTCTGCCCAGAGCGTGCTGTAATTAACCCCTGCTTTGGTGAGAGAACCATTGAGGTTAAGCATTCCGACAAGTCCAGGCCATTGGCCTGACCAATTAGCGACCGTAAGAATCGGGCCACGGTGGGTGAGTAATCCTGGGAGAACATGATGGGAGTATTGCCAGACTGCTTCGGCAACAATGATCGGCATTTCGGGATCAATGTTGGCAAAGACTTCCATGCCTTTTTTTTGAGAATCAATAAACCCATGCTTAGCGCCGCGCGCCGGTTGGTGAGCTCGCTTAAGTTTAAAACCGCAGCTGTTGACTGCGTCGGTTAATTCCTTTTCCATTTCTAACTGGGCGGCCCAGCAGACCTCATTGGCGGAGGTTCTGAGGTCGCCACTGGCGATCAAGGCAATGGTTTTGTTCGCAGAATTTTTGATTTTTGTCATTGTAAAATCGGAGTTGAACGAAATGGGGAACGAAGTTGTGTGAACCAAGAGTGGGGATAAAATCCCTGGCCCCCGATATTACTCGTTTTAACAGATCCTGCAAAGAATCCAAATTGTGTGTCTGCTGGCGCAATAGTAATTGGCGGCTTAACCCGACTTGGATTGTGTTAATTTACGTTGAAACTGAATTGGGCGGTTTGATTGAACTCTTCATCGCCGCGCACTCGCTTGTTAAGATAGTTACTCATCAATGATACTTTGGCGGAGTTGCTGCACCCATTTGGGAAGGTGTCGACCGGTTAAAATAAGTTAGGGTTTGATTATGTGTGGGATCGTTGGATACGTTGGGCCGCGAGTGGCACAGGATTTTCTGCTAGAAGGCCTTCGGCGATTAGAGTATCGAGGCTATGACAGCGCTGGTACGGCGACCATTAATTCTGAGCGGAAACTGAACGTCACAAAATCCGTGGGTAGGATTGCCAGACTAGCTCAGGAAATTGCCGCTTCGCCTTGCGATTCCGGCATTGGGATTGGCCATACGCGCTGGGCCACGCACGGCGCGGCAACGGTTGATAATGCTCACCCGCATCTGGGTGGCGCCGAGACGTTAGCGATTGCCCACAACGGGGTTATTGAAAATTTTGCGGAGCTCCGGACAAGTCTGAAAGCAAAAGGATACGAATTTAGTTCGGAGACGGATACGGAAGTTGTCGCCCACCTAATCGCGGACTGTCTGACTCAAATCACCGAAGGCTCAGAAACATGCCCCACACCGGAAATTGCAGTCGAGGCAATTAAAAAAGCGATCGGACAGTTGCGTGGAACTTTTGGTTTAGCGATTGTTTTTCAGCAGTGGCCGGATTCAATTTTTGCCGCGCGTCTTGGTAGTCCCTTGGTGATTGGTGTTGGTGATGGTGAGCACTTCCTCGCCAGCGATGCACAGCCTTTAATCGGGTTTACGGATCGAATCGTTTATCTTGCCGACAACCAGGTTGCAATCCTTACGGCCGATTCTTTGGAGGTCTCGCATCGGGATGCTGGTCTTGTTTCTCATCATGTGCGCGTGTTGGATGTTGAATCCAATCAGGTGGAAATGGGCGACTACGACCACTACATGCTTAAAGAAATATTTGAACAGCCAGAGTCGTTACGAAACACTATGCGCGGTCGTTTGAACGAAGATGACGCGACTGCCGTGTTTGGCGGACTCAATCTGACGCCTCAAGATCTATTAAAAGTAAAGCGAGTCGTTTTCACCGCCTGTGGGACAAGTTGGCACTCGTCATTAGTCGGGGAATATTTACTTGAGGATATCGCGCAAATTCCAGTCGAAGTTGAGTATGCGAGTGAATTGCGCTATCGAAATCCTCCGATGGATGAGGGAACTCTACTTTTTGCAATTACGCAAAGTGGAGAGACTGCGGACACTCTGGGGGCCTTGCGCGAGATGAAGCGCAAGGGGCACATGACGATGGCGATTTGTAACGTCGTCGGAAGTAGCATTGCACAAGAAGCTGATGGAGGGATCTATTTGCACGCCGGTCCGGAGATTGGTGTTGCCTCAACCAAAGCCTATACCTCGCAGTGCATGGCGCTCGTGATGTTGTCACTTTATCTCGGTCGTTTGCGTCATTTAAGTTACAACCGTGGACGTAAGATGATCAGCAGAATTCAAGAAATTCCTGATAAGGTGGAATTGGCTTTAAAGCAAAATGACCACATTGCATCGATCGCTAGAAAGTATCAGGATTGCAATAACTTTCTCTATTTAGGCCGGCACTATAATTTCCCAACCGCGCTGGAGGGGGCGTTAAAACTGAAGGAAATCAGTTATATTCACGCCGAAGGCTATCCCGCGGCTGAAATGAAACACGGGCCGATTGCCTTGGTCGACGAGCAGACTCCTAGCGTCTTTGTGATGCCGCAGGGTTTTATCTATGAAAAGGTTATGTCGAATCTCGAAGAGATCAAAGCTCGAGGAGGACCTGTGATTGCCATTGCGGCCGAGGGAGACGAACGGATTGCGGAAGTTGCGGATGACGTAATTTATATTCCGCAAACGGTGGAATACCTCCAGCCGATTGTGTCCGCTATTCCTCTTCAATTGCTCTCCTATCACATTGCGTTGTTGAGGGGCTGTGACGTGGATAAGCCACGGAACTTAGCCAAAAGCGTGACCGTTGAATAAAGGATGCCTGGTAACTCAGTTCGTTGGCGTCGATTTCGAAAGAGCAATTAGTTCACGGGAATTCAACACAAGAATTAAATTTTCCTGCCGATTGAACCGATTTCAAACATCTATTAGGCTTTAGACCTTAAGAGGGGCTGTAGCTCAGTTGGTTAGAGCAGGGGACTCATAATCCCTTTGTCGCGGGTTCGAGTCCTGCCAGCCCTACTCTTTTCTACGTGTTGCCAAGCGATTGCTCTTGTTTTGTTGATTGCGAATCTAAGATACGTCGTAGCAATGTTTTCGATGGCTGTACCGGGCGATTTTAGAAGAGCTAAAATTCGTATCCAAATTTGGTGAGAATTGACTCAAATCGCTGGTTGAGCGCATCTATAGTCGCCGGCTTTAGCTTTCTTCGGTGGTCGCCCGGTGTGATGCAGCGTTTGTGTGTCATCGTCTCTTGTTTCGTTTTGAATTCGTTGCGATAGCGCCACGCCAATTGCAGTACTGCTAATTTTGAATACCGAATTCCAAAAACGGGAACGACACGGGACAGCCATTTAGGAAAATCTGTAACCATGGTTTCATAAGTGACAACGATTTCACGCTCAGGTTCAAGTGCTCTCTCAACTAAGGACGAATATCTTTTTTCCAAAGGGTGTTCTCGCTGAGTGCAATGGTGGAGGACGTAATCGTCGATGGACATTTTTTGTAGCGATTTTCGAACTTGGTCCAATTCTGAATCCTGAGTTGGATGAATCCAGCCAAACGAAAAATATTCAGAAACTAAGATGTCGCGGGGGTCACGAATGTGAAAAATGCGATGGCGTTTTACAGGGTGATCAAATCGCGACTCAATCGGCTCAAAATTTCGAATGGGGCAGCGGCAAAAGTTTTCTTGGTTGCTCGCGAGTAAATTCCCCTCATTCGCCGGCTCATTGTTTTCAGAGAAATATTGAAAGCCGTGTTGTTGCGAAAGTTGCTTAAAAAAATGATACAAAAACATGGTCGCGCTTTTGTGAACTGCATGAACATCGACTCCACGGATTTCGGCCGATTTCGATGGACGAAGCAGCGATGGTAAGATTGCAGGCATGTTTGACTCTCATTCGGCGAAGAAGACTCCGCTAAATTGAGCAGTTTTTGAATTTTCCAACAAGATGGATTGTTTCAAACGTTGAACAGGAAGTGGCAAATGTCACCATCCTGTACGACGTAATTTTTCCCTTCGACTCTTAATTTACCATTCTGTCGAATGGCAACTTCAGTTTTGTAAGTTTCAAGATCATCTAGGGAATAGACCTCCACGCGAATAAAGCCGCGTTCAAAATCTGTGTGAATGACGCCAGCGGCCTGTGGTCCGGTGAATCCTTTGTGAATGGTCCACGCACGCACTTCTTTTTCACCAGCAGTAAAATAGCTTTGCAGGCCGAGTGTGCGGTAGGTTTCCCGCGCAACATTATCGAGTGCTGGCTCCTGAAGTCCAACGGCTTCCAGCATTTCAGATCGATCTTCGGCTGCTAGTTCCGCAATTTCTGCTTCGATCTTTGCACAGACGATTGCCAATCCAGCATTTACTTTTTCCGCGTATTCGCGCACTTTTTGGACGAGCGGTGATTGGCCTTCTAGATCATCTTCAGCGACGTTGGCAATGTACAGGATCGGTTTGGCGGTGAGTAAGCCGTAGGCTTTGATTGCCTTCGCTTCGGGGTCGGGCAGCGAAAGGCTGCGAAGTGGGTTTTCTGATTCAAGGTGCTTCAGGGACTTTTCGATAGCGCTAAGCAATAGTTTGGCTTCTTTATCGCCGGATCTCGCATTTCTTGCTGCCTTGGATTCTGCATTCTGAAGCGTTTCAATATCCGCCAGCATCAATTCCATTTCAATGGTTTCGATATCAGCTAAAGGGTCAACTGTTCCACTAACGTGGATCACGTCATCGTCTTCAAAACAACGGACGACCTGGAGGATTGCATCGACCTGTCGGATATGGCTGAGGAATTTATTGCCTAGCCCCTCGCCCTCGCTTGCACCTTTGACGATTCCCGCGATGTCGACCAGTTTGAGAGTCGCCGGTATGACCTTTTGCGGTGTAATGTAAGTCGTGATTTTTTGAAGTCGGTCATCTGGAACACTTACCATCCCTTCGTTGGGTTCAATCGTACAAAAAGGGTAGTTCTCACTCGCCGCTGCTTTGGAGAGAGTGAGAGCGTTAAATAAGGTGCTTTTTCCTACGTTGGGCAATCCAACAATTCCGGCTTCCATAGACCGATCTACCTAAAAATATAAGTGCTAACTAAGAGTGATTTTAATGGCGGGAAATGGCTGAGAACCCTCGTCCGGTCAAAATTGACCTGAGTGTTTTGAGGGAGACGAAATAACCTACCAAACAAGGGATCCATCGTACCTCCAATTCAATTTTTGCACTACGCCCGATCTTGTTTTG
>JAAHTH010002167.1_pt1 | contig 15622 bp, 11 predicted proteins | sample 6116091 | NCBI WGS metagenome assembly JAAHTH01 (sample SAMN13939990, study PRJNA603662) | sponge metagenome | isolation source: marine sponge | host: Mycale hentscheli | place: New Zealand | collected 2006
TCATGGTAGGTCCCGTTTTCAAATGGTGGTGGATACAGGGCCGCTGCAGAGATTGCCAGTGGCCGCAAAAGAAAAATGGGGTTTGACGAAGCAGGCTGTTGTTTCGTTACCTGATACAGCAGTCTGTTTTTTGGCCTACTGATTTGGGTCATTGGACAAACTGGTCGCGCTGCGATCATCCGAGTCAAGATTGGCAAAGTCAACACGGGCGCGTTGCGAGTCGTTTTGGCCCACTTGAATGATCATTTCGTCGTCTACCTTGTCCAGTTTGGTGTAACACGGATGGTGGGACTTTTTGTAAGGGTTGTTACCGCGCGCGTTGTAGCAACAGATCAATGCCCAACGCGGATCGTCTGAGCGGTTGGCAGCGGAGGCATGCAGGAGATTGGGGTGAAAAAAGAGGGCATCTCCTGCAGTCATCGTACAGTGGACGAGGGGAAATACTTCTTTGGCATGTTCAACACGTTCCAGGTCCGCGCCTGCCTGGTCACCAGACAGGATGTGATTCACTCGGCCCATGTGATGCGAACCTTTTAAAACCTGGAGGCAGCCATTTTGTTCGGTTGCTGTATCGACGGCGATCATTACGCTGCACAACTTTGGAAATAGCAAACCATTCTGGTACCAGTACCCATAATCCTGATGCCAGGCCCATGCACCACCTACCTTGGCATCTTTCAGGATCATCTTGGAATGGTAGTGATACGCTTCGTCATCGAGCAGTTGCTCAACCGCATCGACCACGCGGTGACTGCGGGCGAACATTCCATAGATGCCATCTCCAGGGTGATTCCACAATGAGAGTCGCACCCTGGCGCCAGTTCCGTCATCTCTCAGTGACGCTGCCTGATCCATCGCGTGATCATTGGTCGCCGTTTCGCGTAATAACTGAATTTCTTCGGGAGAAAATAGTCCTCGAGCAAAGAAATAGCCGTCCTCGTTGTAAGCGTTGAATTGTGTTTCAGACAAAGCAGACATGGATTTCCTGCAATGGATGGGAAACTTTGAATTGTACGCGATTGGGGTGCCTTGGTGGCGTTTGGTAGCGTCCAAACCTGAGGTCATGCTCTGATATTCAAATCTCAAAGGCCTCGTCTTCGTTTACCGGGCGAAACTAGAACGCAACACAAAGACCTTGATCAACCACTCGTTATCAATTGGGCCAGTAAGTAAGCAGCAAGCCCAAGAGGGTAGACGATGCTGACGTTCGCCATATTGGAACCTGTCAGGTTATCGAGAGCTTCCTGAGTGTCGTTAAGGGTATGAGATTGCCCCGCACGTTTTGATGCTGCATAGATTGCAAAGAAACTGACCAGCTCTGGAATGCTTGTTACGACACCAAGGATCCAGCCCGCGACCTCGGGACTCACACCCATTTGGTCAACGACGTCGGCGGTGGCTTCACCCAGAAAAATCCCCGCGATTGCAATTGCGATCAATGCACAGATTCCCAGGATGATTCCGAATGGCAAACTGCCTGCGGCTGCCTCGTCGGCCTCAGAATCGCTGGTCGCACTGGAAGATGTGCGGTTAATTCTTCGATCGACAAATCGATAAATCACAAAGAAGCCGAGTAGGACAGGCACGAGATACCATTGCTGATCCATGCCGAAGTGCATCAGTGCAATTGGGACCAGGACAGCCAAACTTGCAAACCCGATTTCATCGATGAATCGAACATTCAAGAGTTCGCTGAACTGTCGGTAAAACAGGATGGCACAGAGCATCAACCCGGAGTTGATGATGTTGGAGCTGGCGATATTCCAAAGGCCTGCTTCCCAAACCCCAGCCAGACCTGCCGATACCAGGCACACCAATTCCGGCACCGAAGTGGCGTAACCGGTTACCTGGCCGCGTGCTTTTGCACTCCATGACATCGCATTGGCGATATTGTCAATTCCACGCAGCAGACCAAATTTGACAAAAAATATGATCGCAGTCGCTGAGACGATCATGATCAAGACCGACATATCAGTCATCGTGCAGTACCTGTTCGTTTCTATTCCTGCTTGAATCCTCAGCCAAATGCTGTAAGCCGGGGATCATAACATCTTGGTGCAGGTAGAGCAGGATAGGGAAGCCTCTGGCGTCTTGGCGGTTTCACTTTTTATACAAGGTTCCCAGCACGCTAGGTCCGATTCATGCCGTCCGGTTCATGCACTTGTGATGGGAATCGTCGTCATTTCGACATGATGTCACCCCACCCCGTCGGATGAAGAAAATAGTTCATGATCCGAGTGGAAAGTTCAGGAATGCGAAAAACATTTTCCCGCGAATTCAGCTGAATAGTAGTCCGTCCAGATTTCGTTGGAAGCACTGGGGCCTTTAACATTACGATCAAATTTGAGTGTATTCCACTTCAGATTTTGCCAACTCAGGCTCGTGACGGTTACAGTACGGCTGGCCAGTTGGTATGAATGGTGTGGCAACCTGTGCTAGATGCCGGATTTCTATTGATTGAAGTGCGTTCTGCCTCATTGGGAAGTGAAGCTTTGATGAAGACGTCCAGTCCGAGAACGCCCCAGCTGAATTCGAAGCTTCCGTTGAATTCGAAGTTTCAGTTGGCGATTGCTGCTGTTGCTGCATTCTCAACATACTTTTGTATGTATGCGTTCCGGAAACCATTCACGGCGGCAACCTACGAAGACTATCCAGCCTTTGAGTTGGGCTTTCTAACAATCGCCGGTGGGCCACTGATTGCACTTGGCCTCAAGACCATGCTGGTCATTTCGCAATTGATGGGGTACATGCTGTCGAAAGTGATTGGGATCAAAGTGGTTTCAGAGATGCAGACACGTAATCGTGCTGGAACGATCATCGTTTTGATCTTGTTTGCCGAATTAGCATTGGTCGGATTTGCGTTTGTTCCTTTGGGCTGGAAGCCGATCATGTTGTTCTTGAATGGGCTTCCTTTGGGGATGGTCTTTGGTCTTGTAATGTCCTATCTGGAAGGCCGCAGGCATTCCGAGGCCATGTCCGCTGTGTTGTGCGCGAGTTTTATCATGTCATCGGGCGCGGTGAAGTCGATTGGGCAGTGGTTGATTCAAGATATGGGGATCAATGAGTTTCAGATGCCAATGGTCACTGGTTTTCTGTTTCTTCCCCCGCTGTTGGTTGCCGTGTGGTTGTGGCGGAAGACGCCTCGGCCTGATAGCAGTGACTTCCGTGAGCGTTCAGAACGAAAGGCTATGGATCGCGCTGCACGATGGAGTTTCTTTACTGCGTTCTGGCCCGGTCTCTGCTTGATCCTCCTGGTGTATATGGCGATCACATTATTACGTACGGTGCGTGATGACTTTGGTGTCGAGCTTTGGCGTGATATGGGTGTGACGGAAGAACCATGGGGTTATGCAACCTCCGAATTCATCGTCGCCATTTGTGTTACCGCCCTGAACGCCGGTGCTATCTGGATATCCCACAACCTCACTGCCCTGAGGGCCACGCTCGGAATGATGTGTGGAGCCTTTGTATTGATCGGTGCGTCTGCTGCGATGCAATCTATTGGTTGGTTGGGGCCGCTCAGTTTCATGATTGCCTGTGGAATCGGCCTCTATTTACCTTACGTGGCATTTCACACAACAGTATTTGAGAGGTTGGTAGCGGCATCTGGCCGACCAGCCAACATGGGATTTCTGCTATACGTGGCAGATTCGCTGGGTTACCTCGGCTATGGTGTCGTGCTGGTTGCCCGCAATTCTGTGGGGAATTCGAGCGAGGTACTGCCGTACTTTCTGCAGCTTCTTGTCGTAATTGCTATTCTTTCGTTCGTGGCTTTGCTGCTCGCGTTGATGTATTTTCAACGCGTGCTTGTTCAGAAAGTCGATCCGCTTGAGCATGATCACGAGGAAACAGTTGCCTGATGCGGGCGATCGTTGTTACCGGTCAGTGGCGATCAACGTTGCGTTGGAATTCTTGTCAATTTGTCAGAACTGTAAGAGTAGAAAAGAAAACATGGAAGAACCAATCACTCCAGAACCAGGTTGTGATGAAGCTCTGGGTTCAGGGGAAGAGGGGGCAGGGGAAGGTGTTCTCGCGGCGGTTTTTCACGAGGCAAAGCGTCCCTTGGAGTTTTGTCTCTTGCCACAACCGCAGCTTCAGCCTCGTGAAACGTTGGTGCGAGTAGTGTGTTGCACGTTATGCGGCAGCGATTTACACACGATTGCAGGCAGACGAAACGAATGGAGTCCATCGATTCTGGGGCATGAGATTCTCGGTGTCGTAGAGGAGGTTTCAGACGAACCTCCGTTGGATCTTCATGGTGAGCCGCTGAAGCCAGGTGATCGAATCACTTGGTCCATCTGCGTTTCCTGTGGACGCTGTGACCGATGCCAGGGTGGGCTGCCTCAGAAGTGTCGTCACCTACACAAATATGGACATGGTAAAGCTGAGGGACGCTTTGCACTTAGCGGTGGTCTTGCGGAGGCTATTTTGTTGCGTCCCGATTCGACGATCATCAAAGTGCCCAATGAGCTTCCCGATCATGTTGCCTGTCCTGCCAATTGCGCCACCGCCACAGTGATGGCTGCATTCAATGCGATCGGCTCAGTGGAGGGAAAACGAGTGCTCTTGCTGGGAGCGGGCTTGCTTGGATTAACAGCAGTGGCTGTGGCAAAATGTCGGGGGGCTTACGCGACGACGGTTTCCGATCCTGCGCCCGAACGTTTGAGTTTGGCCCAGAAATTTGGGGCTGACGTTTGCATCGAGTCGAGTGGATTCGATGTCGTGATGGATTTTTCAGGGTCAGTGGATGCCATCGAATCGGCGATCGAGTGTGCCAGTATCGGGGCTAAAATTGTACTCGTGGGATCGGTTATGAAATGTGATGATATGAAATTGAATCCGGAGCAAATCATTCGAAAATGCTGGCAGATTCACGGTATTCACAATTATGCTCCGGCTGATCTGCTTGATGCAGTGCAGTTCTTACGCGAGCATCATCAGTCTTATCCGTTTGCTGAACTGGTCTCAGCTGAATTTTCCTTAGAGCAAATCGATCATGCTATTCGATATGCCGAAAAAAATCGGCCCATCCGTGTTGCAGTTCGTCCGGGATTGAGCCATGCAGATCATTGAAGATATCATCGGCTTATTTGCTGAGCGTGGGGACTCTCTCTATGGAGGAGAATTGATTTCACAGCGTGATCACGCGCTTCAGGCAGCGATGCTCGCCGAGAATGAAAACGCCACCCCGGTGTTGATCGTCGCCACGTTACTGCATGATATCGGGCATTTGGTTCATGATTTACCTGAAGATTCATCGAACCGGGGTGTTGATGACAAACATGAATCGTTGGGGGAAGCGTACCTTGAGTCAGCGTTCGGTATCGCAGTAGCTGCCCCTGTGCGTTTGCACGTTGCAGCTAAACGATATCTGTGTGCTGTGGAAGACGGTTATCTCGAACGTTTGAGTGAAGCTTCGCAGATAAGTCTGGGCCTGCAAGGAGGGCCATTCACGATGGAGGAGATCAATGATTTTGAAAGCTTATCCCATTGGATGGATGCTGTTCGTTTGCGACGTTGGGATGATCTTGCCAAGGTTGAGGGGATGGTCACACCCAGTGTTGACCATTTTAAAGGCTACATGGAAACAGTTTTGGAGATGCAGCAGATATGACTCGTGATGAACCGCTTGGAAATTTCGATGTTGCTATTGTGGGAGGCGGAATTGTCGGCCTTGCGCATGCTTGGCGAGCGGTCAGGCGTGGATACCGAGTTCTGTTGCTGGAAAGAACTCAATTTGCTCAAGGCGCTTCGGTAAGGAATTTTGGCATGATTTGGCCGGTGGGCCAGCCTGCAGGGGAGTTGTATCAGATTGCCTTGCAATCCCGTGAATTTTGGATGCAGTTGGGAGCTCAGGGGGTTACCTCTGTTGAGGCCTGTGGTTCCTTGCATCTCGCGCATCAACCAGATGAATTGGATGTGCTGGAAGAGTTTTGCAAACAGCAGACCCACCAAGTCAACATGCTGACTGCCCAACAAGTCGCCGAGCGGACTCGGCTGGCAAATCAGGCTGGTCTTCTAGGAGGTATGTACAGTCCGACTGAATTGAGAGTTGATCCCAGGACAGCGAGTCGTTCGATCGCGCAGTGGTTGGCTGTCGAGCATCAGGTTGAGTGTCGTTTTAACACTCACGTCACAAGTGTGGTGGAAGGTCGGATCGCAACTGCTGATGGAGAGCAGTGGAATGCTGACCGGGTCATTGTCTGTAGCGGAAGCGATTTGCAAACACTGTATCCTAGTGAGTTTGCATCCTCTGGTTTGAAGTTATGCAAACTACAAATGCTAAGGACCGTGCCGCAGGAGGGAATCGATGAGAAGACACCACACATTGCAAGTGGTTTGACACTGAGGCACTACACCTCATTTGAATCCTGCAGTGCGCACAGGAAGTTGCGTGAGCGGATACAAAAAGATTCGCCTCTACTGGACCACTATGGAATACATGTCATGGCATCGGTGTTTCCCGGTGGCGAAGTTGTGCTCGGGGATTCACACGAGTACGGTGAGGACATCTCGCCCTTTGACAAGACCGAGATTGATGATCTGATTTTGCAGGAGTTAAGAAAAGTGATTCAACTGGATGATTGGACAATTCAACAGCGTTGGCATGGAATTTATGCCAAACACGGAACATTGCCGGTATTCGAAAAGCAGATTGAACCGAAGGTACATCTGTTTGTCGGAACAGGTGGTGCAGGGATGACAATGTCTTTTGGCTTGGCTGAGCAAGCATGGCAACGATGGGAAAGTGAAAAGTAATGACTGATAAATACAAACACATGCGTGGCGTCGTTCTAGATTGGGCGGGGACGATGGTCGATTACGGTAGTCGTGCTCCAGCCAGCGTTTTTCAGGAGACCTTTCGCGGTCGAGGTGTGGAAATAACGGTAGCACAAGCTCGAGAACCCATGGGAATGGCAAAGCTGGATCATATCGCCACGATTGCAGCGATGCCTGCCGTCGCCGACGCCTGGTTGGCTAAGTATGGGCAGCCTTGCACCACTGCCGATATCGAAGCCATGTATGCTGACTTCCTGCCACTGCAGTTGAAAATACTCGATCAACATTGTGACTTGATTGAGGGCGCTGCCGAGGCCGTCGATGAGTTGCGCTCACGCGGGCTTAAAATCGGTTCTTCTACCGGTTACACGCGACAGTTGATGGAAGTTGTTTCCGCAGCAGCAACTCCGCAGGGTTACACCCCTGACTGCGTGCTTTGCGCAGAAGATGCACCCAGAGGACGCCCCGCTCCCTTTCTGCTGTATGAAGCAGCCATGCGACTTGATATCTATCCCATGACCAGTATCGTCAAAGTTGATGACACCGCGGTTGGTATCCAAGCCGGTCGGAATGCAGGATGTTGGACTGTTGGCATCACGCGTACCGGGAATTGTGTTGGCCTATCAAGAGATGAATGGAAAACGCTGTCGGAGCAGGAACGCAAAGAAAAATGCGAAGCTGCCGCGACAACACTAACAGCAGCAGGAGCACACGAGGTGATTGAATCTGTCGCTGATCTACCTGCCGTCGTCAATCGCTTTGAGCAAAAATTATGCAATGGCCAACGCCCAGATTGACTGCAATATGCAGCCCAGTGCTCAGGTGCCGGATTCAATGGCTCATCGCATTGCGTCCTTGATGTCCTCCCGTTCGGGACACTCTCCCAGCCAAAAAACTAAATGAGTGAGATTTGGTTTTCTCGCTTTTTCAGGATTTGTTGGTGGATGCGCGCCCTGCGATCAAGCAGAACGGAACTTGGTTTTAGATGATGTTTTTGACATTCCAGCTTCTGAGTAAGGCATTGCAGCCTGACCGAACGCCTTGTTCGTCATTATAGAAGTGTTGTGACCCGCGAGAATTTTGGGATTTGATCATGGAAAATAGAACGGTTGTGACAGAAAAGAAAATTGTGCCTGCGAAAGGCTGGTTTCCCTTGGCTGGTTTTGTGCTTCTGTTCATTAGTGCTGTACTTGCAATCATTGGTGGAGCGATTACCGGTGGTTGGGGAGGGATTCTCATTGGGCTTGGCATCTTCTCGATTCTTTTATCCATCTTGGGCTTATGCGGCTTGATGGCCATTGCACCGAATGATTCCCGTGTGCTTCTACTTTTTGGTGAGTATCGCGGTACTGTGGTTGAATCAGGGTTCTTTTGGGTCAATCCGTTTTTTTCAAAGAGGAAAATCAGCTTAAGAGTGCGCAATTTTGAAACGGGTTCCCAAACGACACCTGAGGAGAAAGATGCAACTGGAAAGGTTCTGAAGAAGAAAAGTAGAACGATGGGACGGCCATCCAAAGTCAATGATAGCGATGGTAACCCGATTGAAATTTCTGCAGTGGTGGTCTGGAAGGTTGTCGATACGGCAGAAGCACTCTTTGAGGTAGATGACTATGAAGATTTCGTTGCAGTGCAAGGTGAGGCGGCCCTGAGAAACCTTGCAACTCGGTATCCTTACGACAGCGAAAACCATGAAACTTCTCTGCGTGGAAGTACTGAAGAAATCTGTGGCCAGCTGCGGAGCGATATTCAGGAACGATTGTCAGACGCTGGGGTTCATGTACTCGAAGCACGCATAAGCCATCTTGCCTACGCGCCCGAGATTGCCGCTGCGATGTTACAGCGGCAACAGGCTGGGGCGATCATCGCTGCCAGATCACGCATCGTCGATGGAGCAGTCGGAATGGTTGAAGCTGCGTTGGGCCAGTTGCAGCGAGACAGTGTTGTTGAATTGGATGAGAGCCAACGGGCGGCTTTAGTGTCAAATCTACTTGTTGTGCTCTGCAGTGATCGGAGCACACAGCCGGTCATTCAAACAGGGTCTTAGGGCCGCGGTGATTTGCAACCAACGGCAACAGCTTTTCACGCTGAGTTCTTCGCAGCACGCAGTTAGATGAACATTGAAATGAACGCCATGTTTTTTCCGGTAAACGTCCGGTAACCTCATTCTTTGCAAGGCGTCGCGTCGGGAAGTACAAAAATCGCAGTTTCGATTTGTTAGGAGGCAGCTATGAGGCTGGCTGCAGGGCTTGGCTTCCGATATGCCAGTGGTTCTCTCTGTCGCAACAAAATGAAATGGATTCTTTCATCCGTGATAGGTAACTGGTGATGTTGCCTTTGCAGAGCACTGGTCGATGAACTTTTCTTGCTGGAGTTGAAGCTGTTTTGTTTGTTGAACAGGGTGTAAGCTTGAAAGTATTCCGTCCGCGTGTTGTCTTTGTTCTCGCTCTTTTTGCACTGATTTCGAAAAAAATTTTGATCAGGTAGTGAAGTTGATTGCTCGATTACTGTTGGTGATCTTGAGGGCATTCCTTATCACCGCGTAATCACGCTAAATGCCGTGGATTGTGCCGCCTCGCCGTAGCGTCACGTGATTGTGGCATCGTCAGTGCAGGACCAGGCGATCCTGAATTCTTGATGGGAGGCGAGCTGAATCAAGATACGCTTGCGGAATGTGTTTCGAGGTCCTTCAATGACTTGAAAAGAAGGGAGGCCGGCCTCGAAACATCATTGCTGTCGGGAGCGTCGCTTTCGAATGAGCAACCGCCGGCGTTGATTGTCCGGCAAGCATGTCTGAAGCACCACGTGGACTGTTGTCTTGGCAAGGAAGGGCGATGTCGTCCAGGGAGCCTTTAGGGATTCGAAGAGCCGGGATTAAGCGATTCCATCATCACACCCGTGGGCACACAATCTCGAAAGACCATTTGCGATACGGTGTCGGTCTTCTTGCCGACACGGAGGCTGTTAGTAGACGTCGCCATTCCGACTACGTTGCCTAGTCGATCAAGGACGGGACCGCCACTTGATCCTTTTCCAAATTCTGCGCTGATGGTGATCCAACGCGTTGGTACTTTGACGGGGCTGCGTTGGTCGCCATCGCTCTCTTCTGTTTTCGAAGGTCCACGTTGGGGTGGGCGGACATAGCGGCGGGTTACCACACCGTGGCTGTATGTGTAGAAACGGCCGCTTGGGTGTGAGATCAAGCTGATATCGCTTCCCACCGGAATATTTTGCCTTAACGCTAGACCCTTGTATTCAGATGAATCAATTCGGCAGAATGCCAAGTCATTCGCAGCGTTAGCACCAAGTACCTCCTTAATCGGATGGACCACATAATCAGAGGTCATTGCAAACATGAACTCGTCACTCTTATTAAATACATGACGATTCGTGGCGATGATGCCATCATCCGAAATGAAGAAGCCTGTTGCAGCAGGAACAATGTGCCAATGATCGAGGTGCTTGCGGGAAATAAGAATTGCCACAACCGATTTACTTGCTTCGCGATACAGCATCGACTTCGTCTGCGGTTTTGTATTCCGTTTCGCAAGTGTGGTTTTGCATTTTTTATCTGTCGCCTGTGATTCAAGTTCAGTGCAGGTCAACGCCTGCTTTGCCTTGATCATCTTGTTCATCTGCGGTTCGGCATACAAAATGATCTGGGTAGCAAAAATGTAGTTGGTGCCATTGAGCGGTGCTGGCTTTGGTGGAGCAGGTTTTCTTTTTTCCTTCTCAGGTGCCGGCGCTGGATCAGATTCCTCTTCTTGCTTTTCCTCCGTTTTGACATCACTTGGTTCAGGCTTCTGTTGCTCCTGAGCTGGTGGACACGCCGCCTCTGCAGGTTGTTTTTCTTGAGCCTCCGTGAGGTTGGTCATCGCCAGGACGGAGAGAAACAGCATGAGTACTGTCAGCATGGTGCGACTAACACGAGGTCGAGAAGAAATCACCTGGGGGGCTCCAGTGAGTGAGGGAATTGGGGGCCGAATGCTCAGTTTAGCAGGGGAGCAGTTTAATAGGAGTTCGGCTGGTTTTCAGCAGATTATTGCGTCGCGTTGGGACAAACTTGCATTCGCACAGACCATCCATGGAGACGCCCTATGCTAAGGAGCATGCGGTGTTGGTGGTTTTCAGTCTTTTGAGCCGCAGAGTTGTCCAATATTGACAAATCACAGGATCGAAGTTGTTTTCTCAATTGCAGTTCTTCCAGTTTTTTTCTGGGTGATCAGTCTCGCTGTCGCGATAAGTGCTTTGCCGCCGCGAAAAAGGCAACTTCGTTACGTCATTCTGAGAACATCGTTCCTGCCATTAGTTTGTGTGCTCGATTTGGAAAATGCGAACTCCAATCTTTATCGGCAGGATTCATTTAATGCGAGTGTGATGAAGCCTGTTACGATTGGGTGTGGTAAGACGAACGTTTTGATGGCTCAATAAACTGCGGGTCTCATAAGGATGCTTCGGCAGCAAGCCAAAGCTGTTGGGTTCAAAGCTGCTGGGTTCAAGAAGGGGATGCCAGTTCTCGATATTTCGTCTCAGGGACTGGGATTGCTTTATTTGATCGGAGGGCGGAAGTTTTCCGCAGCATGGTCACCTGCGGTCACACCATGAGCGGAAACGGCCCTAAGGAAACAGCGCGAGCGCCAGTGTGTCGAACGATTGGAAAATCTTTGGATTTCGAAGAAAGAGGGTTGGGAGCATTGCCACCCTGACACGGTTTTGGAAGAAGTTGGGGTGTCGATAGCAGATTTTGTTGAAGCGGTACGAATACCAACAAACGCTGTGGCGGGAATTTGGCACCGAAACTGGTGCCATCCGATCAGACGAATGTTCGCTTGGTTCTGTGCAAACGAAAGCCCAGTGATTCGGCCTCACGAGGCTGTGCAGAACCGGGGCAGTGACTTTGGTCGCCCAAAGTCGGATTCTATATCGAAGACAAGCGAGATAACGGCGGTTCAGGTTGCCCTCGCAGAAAGTGCCCAACGGGTACCGCAGAATTCCTCGTTCTGCAGTACTTCGGATCGGACGACGCGAAAATTTTTCCCATGGCGAGGGCTCAGACCTCGTCGACTTCCCAGCCGGCACGGAAGTCAGGCACGAGAAATTGTTCGATCTTGTCGTTGCCGGTCGCTTCGAATGCTTTGGCGTTCCAGTCAAAACCAGCTCCTGACCGAAATGCTGCATTCGCGAGCAGGACAGATTCAGCCAGAGGTCCGGTGTACTCGACAAAATCGCAAGTGGATCTTGGGCCGCCTTTGCAGGCCTGAATCCACTCTTTGTGGAAGCCTGGTGATTTTGGAATCGACTGCGCGGGTGGTGTCGGAGTGCTGCCATCTTTCATAGTGACTTTGTATCCATCAAAGCCAGCTGAGATTGTTCCCTTGTCACCTACGAACAGAGTGTTCCCATTCGGCTTGGTGTTGTGTTTTTCAAATGCTTCCTTGAGCGAGCCGTGCCACCAGTGAAGCGTGAGTGGGCCATGTCCTTCCTCGGCACCAAACTCCATTCGAGTTTTCATGGATTTTGGAGTCCGCAGAGGATCGATGTCTGATTCCGCTGGAATCACATCAAGATCAATTCGGTTGGGGTACTTCAGTTGCAGAGCCCAAAATGGGATGTCAAGAATGTGGCATCCCCAATTTCCGGTTTCTCCGGTCCCATAGTCCCACCAGAACCGCCATTTGTAAGGGCAGTACTCTGGCGAGTAGGGACGTTCTTTGACTGGCCCTTGCCACAATTCCCAATTCAAATTAGCAGGGACTGGTGGGAATTCTTTCGGCATGGCCGGCATGCCTCGGCTACCACCAATCGCACAGTAAACTTCGGTTACGTTGCCGATCATCCCGGACCGGACCGCCTCCACAGTTCTCGCCATGCCCGAGTTCGCGTGTCTTTGATTTCCAAGTTGCGTAGCGACATCCTGCTTAGCTGCCAATTTGGTTAGCTGGCGGCATTCCCATGCTGAGTGGGCAAGCGGCTTTTCACAGTAAACGTGTTTGCCCATCAGCATGGCTTGGCGGGCAGGGTGAAAGTGCATGTGGTCCCGTGTGCTGATCACAACGGCATCAATCTGCTTGTCAAGTTTGTCCAGCATCACGCGGAAATCCTGGAACTTGTTTGCCTTGTCGAATTGCTGAAACCGCTTGCCCGCTTTCGTTTCATCGACGTCGCACATGGCAACGATATTTTCGCCCGATACGCCACCTACGTTCGCTGAACCTCGACCTCCCACGCCAATGCAAGCCACATTGAGTTTTTCGTTTGGAGACGCGGCAGTTGCTGGTGTGGATGTGCCTAGCCAATAACCACCGGTCAGGGCTGCAGAGGTTTTGAGGAAGTTCCGGCGTGATTTTGCTGAACTGGGCATGATCGGGAAAAATCCATACGGTGAGAATTGAGGGGTGGCAGGACATCGACTCCCTGATTCTAACCTCTTCATTCCGCCTTTGCCGTTGGTGGGCAGAAATTTTCAGTCACTCGCTTGTCGTCCAAAGCTGAGATTTGGCTTCTATTCGCAGCATGTGCTGCCTGCTAACATGAAGGGCTACAGAATCAGGCCGCATTGACACACAGTAGGGTCGCTTTGCGGGCTGCCAACGCCAATCGTGGCTGCCTGATTTCCCGCCTGACAAAGCCTCTTTTGGGCTTACGATTGGGCTCGTGCATGACCCAACAAATTCTTTCGCTGAACGCTTACCATCCACAGGGTTCCAGACCGATGGCTCGAATTTACCAACTTATTCCCTGCTTGATGATTGTTGCTGCTGCCGTGCTGGGTTGTAGCAAGCAAGATTCTTCCACCGAGAATGGGAATGTTCCACTTGCCAAAAAGCAATTCATCAGCATGGGAACTGCACCCGTTGGAGGCGCTTTTCCTGTGGTGGGCGGTGCGATTGCTGAGGTGATGAATGAGCATAAAGAAGCTTTTGATTGGAAGGTACAAGCCAAAGGTACCAAAGGATCACAGGAAAATATTCGGCGTCTCCAGCAGGGAGAACTCGAACTGGCGCTCTCCAATGCTGCAATCTCTTATTTTGCGACTCGGGGCGAGGGTACCTGGACCCAAAAGTACGACATTCGCGCGATCGCTACGATGGCTCCCAATGTTGCCCTCTTCATTGCTCGTGCTGATAGCGGCATCGAGAGCATCGCCGACTTGAAAGGCAAACGTGTGATCACTGGACCAGCCGGTGCAGGTTTTCAAATGTTCATTGAGCCGATTCTTGCAGAACACGGGGTTGCATGGGACGACATCACATCGATCAATGCTACTCAAAGTGGATCTGTTGACCAGTTGGGCGACGGGTCAGCAGATGCAGCATTTTTAGGAGGAGCGGTGCCCACAGGATCCATCACTCAAGCCACCAGTACCTTTGATGTGAAGTTTGTTCCATTTGATGAAGACAAGCGACAAGCTTTGATCGAAAAGTACGCTTTCTTTCATCCTGCAACCATTCCTGCAGGTGTTTACAAAGGTCTTGATGCAGACTTTCAAGGGCTCAATGTTGGTTCCATGCACGTGATCACAGCAGCTGCTCAACCAGACGACTTGATTTATGAAGTCACGAAAACAGTCTGGAACAACCGCGCAGAGATCGCAGGAAAACATCCCGCTGGCAAAGCGCTCAATGAAAAAAATATCACTCGTGATACGGGCATTGAATATCACCCGGGAGCCGTCAGGTTCTACCAAGAGGCCGGTCTGTGGCCGATCTCCGAAGCCGATGGTGAGACTGACGCGGCCGCAGGTGATGACACTGAGCAGGATGCCGACAAAGCAGCTGGTGAAAAAACAGGTGCCGACACATCTGATGCAGCAGAATCTTCCGGTTCCTGAATGCTTGGCTTTCAGTCCAGCTGATTTTGGGGTGTTAATTCTGGGGCGGTGACTTTGCCTCACTCGCCAGCCGCACCCGTCGGTCTTCGGGTCGCGGGTGTGCCACCATTGGGGGCTCAAAGCGTGTATCGTTCGTTGCGCTGACTGCTTTGACTTTGTGTCTTTTTTTATATTGTGCTGTTGTGCTGCAGCGGCGCTACTGATGGAACAAGGAAACACCTGTGAGTAAAGACGCGGATATGTTCGAGGCAGGCAAGGCGGAGTCAAACGCATACACACCTCCAAAACAAAATTCCGGTTCAGGTTCCAGTTCAGGGGACGGCCGTTCTCGTGTTCCTGGAATGCCTGAGCGATTGGTTAAACCAGTGGTCACGGGGCTGGGGGTTTTGCTCTGCCTGTTTACGCTGTTTGAAGTCAATTACAACGTCTTGCAGCCACAGTCCGCGTTAGCTGTATTCGTAGGCTTGGGGCTCGCGCTGTGTTACCTCACGTTTCCAGTTGACAAACGGTTGGCCGGAGTCAGGTCCTTGCGGATGGTCGACATTGTTTTGGCGATCGCAGCCGCAGCGTGTTGCATGTATGTGATCGTACAGACACAGCCGATTTTCAGTAGATTCTGGGGAGACGGGATCTCACTAGGGGACCGCGCTGGAGGCGAAACCGGGATGGATTTTGCGGTGGGGTTGGTGGGTGTCATCCTGGTGCTCGAGGCGACTCGCCGTAGCATCGGCATCATTGTCCCGCTGCTGGCTTTGGCCTTTGTTGCGCACTCGTATTATTGCTACGCCAGCTTTCGTTACGATTGGCCGGTGTTGCCCGACTGGATGTTGCCGCATGCCGGCCAAAGTTTGAAAGATATTGTAAGCACGACGTTTTTGCAGTCGCTGGGCGTGTTTGGTCCTGCTGCTTCGGTGATGTTCAAGTACGTCTTTCTGTTTGTCGTGTCTGGGGCGTTTCTTGAAATGTCTGGAGGGACTCAGTTCATCATTGACTTTGCCACGGAGACGTTTGGTC
>JAAHTH010002174.1_pt1 | contig 15608 bp, 11 predicted proteins | sample 6116091 | NCBI WGS metagenome assembly JAAHTH01 (sample SAMN13939990, study PRJNA603662) | sponge metagenome | isolation source: marine sponge | host: Mycale hentscheli | place: New Zealand | collected 2006
CTCAATCTGAGTAATTGGGATGTCAGCTCCGTAGAGGATATGAGCGGTATGTTTTTTGATACTAGCTCGCTAGGGCAGCTCAATCTGAGTAATTGGGATGTCAGCTCCGTAGAGAGTATGAGAAATATGTTTTCTGGTACTAGTGCTAGCTCGCTAGGGCAGCTCAATCTGAGTAATTGGGATGTCAGCTCCGTAGAGGATATGAGCGGTATGTTTTATAATGCTAGCTCGCTAGGGCAGCTCAATCTGAGTAATTGGGATGTCAGCTCCGTAACCAGTATGAACTATATGTTTTATAATGCTAGCTCGCTAGAGCAGCTCGACCTGAGCAATTGGGACTTTGGCAGCGTAACTACTATGGAGAATATATTTTTGAACACTAGTGGTGCGCTGACCACGGAGAGCTACTCAGAGATGCTTATGCAAATTGTTGAGACTTCTACTAGTAAAGATCGTATCGCTCTCGGCGTGTGGTCAGCCAAGTATAACGACTGCGGCGCCAAAGCGAAGGCCATACTTACTACAGCTCCTAGAAGCTGGACTATCACCGACGGAGGGCCGCAGGACGGCGGAGCCGATGCAGCTAGGTGCACCGAGTGGAATCCTTGAGGTGGGTTTGTTGGCATAGCTGAAGAGCGATTCCGTTTATGTCGGCGATTTATAGGCCAAGCCACCTCAGGTAAAGCCAGCACCAAAAGTCAAGAATAGTAACGTAGCCTTGGGTGGAACAAGCCCTATCTCCTTTGCCTCGTCTAGAGCTAAGGGGGATTGAGGCTGCCAGAGATTTACCAGCCGGAGTCGGATTATTGGAGAACTGGGCGGACGACTAATGGGAGCTCAAGTCTATGGCGTGACTACTAATCAGTTTTCTTAATTGACATTTATTTCCAACTAAAATAGTCTTGATATTGAGGGTGCCCTTAGTTTTTTCTAAGCATTTTTAGGGCGTTCCAGTTGGAGGAGGTTATGACTGGGAATGCTCGTTGTTTTCTTTTAAGGGCTTTATTGTGCTTCAGCTGTGTGGCTGGAATTGTACTAACGGGGTGCTCTGCAGGTGGTGATCCAGTAGCTGCCCTAGATAGCAGTAGCCCAACACCACGAAACCACTTTAAATCCACCTGGAGAATCCCTCCGTTAGGTCTGGATATCCAGTTACCTTTGAGAGAGGGTTACGACTATGACTTCACTGTAAGTTGGGGAGATGGAAGGAGCTCAGAAGTCAAGGCCCATGATGATCCTGCTGCCAGCCATACGTACGACGAAGCAGGCGATTACACCATTACAATAGTAGGCACTTTGGAGGCTTGGTATTTTAATAATGATCATGGTGACGATGATGACGACAAGGACAAGATTATTGCTGTAGAAAATTTCGGGAGGATGGGTTGGAAAAATTTAGAAAAAGCATTTGCTGGCTGTGAAAACCTAACCACCTTTCAAGGCGGAGATGTTTCTCAAGTGACAAACATGTCCGGTATGTTTTTTGGTGCTAGATCGCTAGAGCAGCTCAATACGAGTAATTGGGACTTCGGCAGCGTAACTACTATGGAGAATATATTTGAGGGCGCTAGTGAACTGACCACGGAGAGCTACTCAGATATGCTCATGCGAATTGTTGATACTTCTAATAAAAATTTTATCACTCTCGGCGGGGGGCCAGCTAAGTATAACGACTGCGGCGCCAAAGCGAGGGCCATACTTACTACAGCTACTAGAAGCTGGAATATCACCGATGGAGGGGCGGAGGACGGCGGAGGAGCCGATGCAGCTAAGTGCACCAAGTGGAGTCCTAGTCCTCCTAGCCCAACACCACCGGGCAAATTTATCTCCACCTGGAGAATCCCTCCGTTAGATCTGGATATCCAGCTGCCTTTGAGATCGGGTTACAACTATGACTTCACTGTAAGTTGGGGAGATGGAAGCAGCTCAGAAGTCAAGGCCCATGATGATCCTGCTGCCAGGCATACGTACAACGCAGCAGGCGATTACACCATTACAATAGTAGGCACTTTGGAGGCTTGGTATTTTAATAGTGGTGGCGACAAGGACAAGATTATTGCTGTAGAAAATTTCGGGAGGATGGGTTGGAAAAATTTAAATTACGCATTTGCTGGCTGTTCTAACCTAACCACCTTTAAAGGCGGAGATGTTTCTCAAGTCACAGACATGAGCTTTATGTTTTTTGATGCTCTCTCGCTAGCGCAGCTCAATACGAGTGATTGGAATGTCAGCTCCGTAACAGATATGAGCTATATGTTTATCGGAGCTCTAAATTTAAAGAGTTTCGATCTGAATAACTGGGATGTCAGCTCCGTAGAGGATATGAAATATATGTTTGTCAATGTCAACATAATAGATTTAGATATTGCGAATTGGGACTTTGACAGCGTAGCTAATATGGATATGATGTTTGATGGCATTCACCAACTGAGCACGAAGAACTACTCAAAGATGCTTACGCAAATTGTCGACACCTCTTCTAGTGAAAAAGCTGTCATTCTCGGCGGGGGGCGAGCCAAGTATAACGACTGCGGCGCCAAAGCGAGGGCCGAACTTGTACGCAGAGGCTGGACCATCACCGACGCAGGGCCAGAGGCCGGAGCCGATGAAGCTAAGTGCAGTCCTAGTCCTCCTTGATGAGGTGGGTTGTAAGTATTTGCTTTGTTTCTAGATTTATCATCTTGAGATTCAAGTAATCGATCAATCGTGCTTCAGAGGCTGCAATCTACAAGAACGCGCCCGAAATATTGTCGTTCTAACAGCTTAGGAGCGGTTAAAAGCACTTCCTCTAAGCTGATTGTTTTGGTATGAACCTCTGAGAGCAAATGAGGTTTCCATTCTTTCGCCAGCCGTTGCCATATGGATTTCCGGAGAGGCATCGGACAGTTGGCCGAAGAGATTCCTAATAAACTTACCCCTCGTAAGATATGCGGCATGACTGTGCCAGAAAACTCTGGTCCGGCGACTAAGCCTACGGAAGCAATGTTGCCCCATAAGTCTATGTGCCGAAGGATTTTGCTGAGAAGCTCAGCGCCCACATTATCGATTGCTCCACCAAAGCGGGCACGCTCTAAAGGGTTTACACCAAGTTTTAAGTCTTCCGGTGAGGAAACTTCCTTAGCCCCTAAGCGAAATAGGAAATTGTAATGTTCTTTACGTCCACTGACCGCATGAACTTCAAATCCATTTTGGCTGAGAATTTGAGTGGCAATACTACCAACGCCACCACTTGCACCTGTTATAAGAATTGGACCTTTTTCTGGCGTCTGATTATTGTCTTGGAATCGTTGTAGGCAAAGACCAGCTGTAAAACCTGCTGTTCCCAATACCATCGCTTCTTTAGTGGATAGTTCATCTGGCAGTGGCACCAAAATATCTTCAGGTACAACTAATTCTTGAGTAAATCCGCCGTTGTAGGTTTCGCCTAGACCGGAGCCATTGCCCAGCACTTTCATGCCTATCGGAAATGCGAGTGAGCGGCTAGCGATAATTTCTCCGGAAAAATCAATTCCAGGGACGAGAGGAAATCGTCGAAGAATTTTACCTTTACCAGTAATTGCAAGGGCGTCTTTAAAATTAAGGGATGAAAACTCTATGCGAACGCGCACAGAGTTTTCCGGTGTGTCACTCTCCCAATAATCGGCAATCTTCGCTAAGCCTTGCTTTTTATCAGACTCCCCCTTATCAATATCAATGCGAATACACTTTGCGCTCATACGTTCCTTTTGCGCTCATATGTTGTTTCTTAGGAGGCATCTTTCTCAAAAGGCATCTTTCTCAAGAGGCGTCCTTCTTAGAAGATTTCACCTTATCCTCGGCTATGGACTCAGCACTAGCCGATTTCTCTGCTTCCACTGCTTTATCCAGGGCAGCCTCTTCTCCTTCGGCCGCAATTACTTCTTCTACTTCTGGTTCCGCCTCTTGCCGTGGAATCACAACGGATGCGATCTCATGGTTTCGATCCTTTTCATCCACAGTTACGCCTTCGGGTAACTTGATATCACGCACGTGTAAAACATCACCGATGTTCATTTCCGAAACATCGTAGTGTAGGCTGTGAGGCACGGATTCCGGAGCACACTCAATCTCAAGTTCTCGTAGTGAGTGGTTTAGCACACCACCTTCTTTGATCCCTGCCGGTGACCCATCTAAATGCAGTGCTACGGTGACCCAAGTTTTTTGACCCTTATGAATTAACTTAAATGAAATGTGAATGGTTCGTCCAGTTAGAGGGTCTCGTTGGGTTTCTTGTAGTAGTGCGAGCGTTCGTGAAGAAGCGTCCTGAAGTTCTACTACGTGTTCTTCAGATCGGAAGATTGGCTCTAAGGAACGTTCACTAGCTTGGTAGTGAATATTGTCCATTCCTTTGCCATAAAATTCGATCGGCACAATTCCTTGACGCCGAAGTTGTTTGCCTGTAGGCCCTTGTAGATCGCGCTTTTCCACCTTGAGTGTTGTGGGCATTAGTCGACTCCTTTCTCCTGAATACCTGCTAGAGCTAGCTTCAATGCTTGCACTAAGATTTTTCTTTACTCTACTTATTCTACGGCGATCGTTGTCAAAGCGGAATGGAAATTAGTGCGATGCTTTATTTTTTATGTGCATAGATTAACGCGCATAATTTAATGCGCATGGTCGTTTTCTAATGAATTTCGTGACTCTGTAGAAAGTATGATATTCCGGGTGCATGACAGGTTTTATTCAAGATGGACCGAGTTTAGGGAACCAATTTATTGAGGATACTTTGCTGCAAGAGTATATCCGCTTTCGCGTGCCTGAGGAGTATCGAGGTGAAGTTGAACGGGACTTGGAACGAACCGCTGGGGATTTGTGGAGCTTGGATCGAAAGGCGGAGACTAATCTACCCGTGCATATTCCGTTCGATCCATGGGGCAAAAGAATTGATGCAGTCGAAATGGATGCCTCCTGGCAGAAATTACACGCAACTTCTGCAGAGGAGGGGATTGTGGCGATTGGCTACGAACGGAAGCAAAAAGAATTCTCTCGTCTTTATCAATTTGCAAAGCTTTACATGTATCATCCAAGTTCTGCCTTTTACACTTGTCCATTGGCAATGACCGATGGTGCGGCTCGAATGATTGAGATTTATGGTGATGAAGCGCTAAAAAAGAATACCTTACAAAACTTAACGAGTCGTGATCCGAGTCAATTTTGGACCTCTGGCCAGTGGATGACAGAAAAGACCGGTGGGTCGGACGTGAGTCAAACAGAGACAGTTGCAAAGAAGGATGGGGATCAATATCGTCTGTACGGAGTGAAATGGTTCTCTTCGGCGACTACGGCAGATATAGCAATGGCGCTTGCACGAATTGAAGGTGCCTCGGAGAACAGTAAGGGACTTTCTGTTTTTTATATTGAATTACGGGACCAAAAAAGAAAGCTGCAAAATATTTCCATCAATCGTCTAAAGGATAAGTTAGGTACCAAGGCTTTGCCGACAGTTGAATTAACTTTGGATGGAACTCCTGCAAAATTGATTGGTAAGGCGGGGGAGGGGGTTGCAACTATCGCATCCCTGTTTAACGTGACCAGATTATATAACTCCATGTGTGCACTCGGTACTATGCGAAGAGGCATTGCCTTAGCCCAGTCCTATTCGAAAGTTCGCGAAGTATTTCGTGTAAAGCTAGAGCAGCAACCCTTGCATATTGAAACTTTGGCCGAGTTACAGTTGGAGCTGACTGGCTCCTTTCATTTAGCCATGCACTCGAGTTTATTGTTGGGCAAGGAAGAGATGGGAACTGCGACGGAAGAGGAATCAGCCCTCTTGCGCATATTAACGCCAACTGCAAAACTATTCACGGGAAAGCGAGCAGTCCAAATTGCTAGCGAAGTAGTAGAGTGTTTTGGTGGCGCTGGTTACGTTGAAGACACGGGTATTCCGGTTTTGCTACGTAACTCGCAAGTCTTTCCAATTTGGGAAGGAACGACGAATATTTTAAGCCTGGATGTGTTGCGCGCAATGCAAAAGGAGCATGCGTTTACTCCGTTCGTAAAAGACGTAAAAACTAGGCTCGAGCGAGTAGATACACAGGTTTTAAGTTCTGAACGAGAAAAGTGTTTCGCAGTTCTAGGTGATTTGGTTAATTTTGCGGAGCAGGCATCCAAGGAAGGCGTGGAGACGATGCAAGCTGGAGCTAGACGCTTTGCTTTTGCTGTTGGTGAATTATTTGCTGCCTCATTGCTTTTAGAGTTTGCTAACTGGCAATTGAGTTCTAGTAATGCACGTTTAGATAGTGCACGTGCGGAGGATGTGCATAAAAGTCGATCAATGGCGGTGGCAAAGCGCTGGGTAGCCAAAATACGTTTCGACACTCGTTTGCCAACGCAACAATGGCGCAAAGATTCTATCGCGATAGCGTCTTTTGAGTAAGTAGTATTGGGGCGATTTATTTGTTCTCGGGAGTAACACAGAGTGCATGATTGGTTTGTTGGAGGAGCACAGAGTGCGTAATTGGTTTTTATCTGTAGTTCTGGTTGTTGTAGCTCTAGCTGTTTGTTTAGGGGAGGGTGCAGCTTTTGCTGCTCAGGATTATCGATTTGTATCCCGTAAAAGATTCAACGAGGTTTTGAAGGTACTATTGAGCACTGTCAAGCGCACAAAGCGGCTTGAAAAACAATTGAGTACAATGGAGGAAGAGCTCCGCAAGGCGCGAGCGAAGGCCCAGGAGGAGGTCCCTCTAGACGAGGCCCAGAGGAAGGCAATCAGCCAGCAGCAGAGCCGGGAAATTCCATCTAGGGATGATTCGGATGCAGACTTTTATAATAGGGATGAGGAGACTACCATCAGTGCCGTAGACCAGGCAGATGGACTTCGTTTCAACTTGTATTTCGATTTCTGGCTTCGATCCCAGCCGGGCTCTTCTAAGTCTAAAGGGTCTGAACTTACCTTCGATAATATCCATAACTTATTTTTGGTTGAAGTGAGCCCAAGCCCTGATATTCAGTTTTCAGCAGAGATTCAGTTTTCTCCTCGATATTACGAGTTGGATTACCAGATCAACCGCTGGCTGCAGCTTCGTCTAGGTAAAATTTGGATTCCATTTGACCAGATGTCTCCACATAATATGTTCGGCGGTCGAATGAACACCACTGACCTTCGCGTGAATAATAGTGCAGTTGCGTTTTTGCCTGATATTTGGGCTGATCTCGGGGTTGGGCTAAAATTCAATATTTGGGAGCGTCAGAAACTTACGATCATCGGGGACTTTTACGTCGTGAATGGTTTTGGTGAAGGCGGAAATGACCCGTTGGAGCAAAATGACCCGTTGGAGCAAGTGGAAACTTTCACAACTTATCCAGATTTTGCGGGAAGTACGGTTCACATGAACGATAATAATCAGGCAAAGTCTTTTGGTGCTCGATTGCACTCATTAGTTCACCAAACTCTTGGTGCTGGGGTAAGCCTCTATCGTGGGCGCTATTCCGACGATGACAATGAATCGCTTGCCATCACTCTCTATGGATTGGATGTGCAGTTATACCTCAACCGCTGGGAACTACGCTCTGGCTACACTAATGGCAAAGTAAAGATCCCAGCATCTGCTTCTGGTAGAAGTTTCTATACTCGTCCGGCCTACTACGTTGAGGGTTCTGTTAAATTGGGGAAAAAGCGCCACTGGAAGTTGATAGCTACTTATGGTGCGGCAAACAACGACGACCGCATAACGGATGTAAACGATATAAACATCATTGGGAGCAAGATCCTCTACCGACCAAAGAATATAGAATGGGGCTTGCAGTATTCTCGTGACCTCAAGCAAGTTCCTGCCAAGGGAAACAAGTCTCTCTTTGCCCTTCGCGTAGTTACTAAGTTTTAAATCTTTACAATATTGAGTTGAAGAAGTTACAATCTCAACATGATGGGATTTAGCCTGGGCCACTTGATTGTGTTGCTTGTAATCATTCTCCTCTTTGGAGGCCGCCGCCTGCCGGAGCTGGGCGGTGCTCTTGGAAAGGGGCTGCGTTCCTTTAAGCGTGGAATTGAGGGCAAGCTGGACGATGAAGAAAAGGGCAAAACCTATGTCAACGGTCCAGACTCTGAGGCTCACTCAGAGTCCCAGCGTGAAGCCCAAGATGTAGCTAGCTCAGGGGCTACTAAGAAATCTTCCGATTCCTCCTCCTCTTCTAGTGAGGCTTAGTCGTCCACTCAGTATACGCTAACTAAGAGTCCCTAATGATTCGAAGCCATCACCTTATCCTTAAGTACAAAGTTAAATTCCACCCTTCGAGATTTACGGCAGTCATATATCCCGCATTGAGCTGGTCTTCGATTAGCTTTTTTAGCAACGATTGGCTTTGTATAGCCGGCACCGGATACCATGGCCTGTTGCATCAGCAGCTCCTTATGTGGATAAGAGCCCATCTCTTTACTGAAGATAAAGGTGGCAACTCTTTTCGCTCGATCCACGCTGAGGTGTAAATTGTAGAAGTAGGCTATAGGCTCATCAAGTGACCCAGGGTCAATAAACCTCTTGCGAAATGTTGGACTTGCAAAACCTGTTATCGTGACACCGGCAATTCGATCGGCGTAGCGAGAGTTAAGCAGGGATTTGGCATAAACTGGAATTATTTTCCGGAGTTTCTCTTTGGCTCGATCACTGAGCTCGGAAGAATTCCTCTTAAAGTAAAAAGATTCATTCACACTGAGTGTGACAGTGCCGCTAGTGGGATCCACGGTAACGTCAAATCCTCTTTTGCTAAGCGCCTTAGAGATATCGTTCGCAATGCTCTTGCGCTCATCGTGTGGAATACTTTCGCGCCCACTATACACCTTGCCGACTTCATTAGAGCTTGGTTTTCTAGCTTTCCTCTTCTTTACGTTTGCATTCATGGAGGCAGCGAAATTTTTTCGCACTCCTTTAAGTTCGCTCTTTAAGCGTCCGATTTCAGTAGCTTTTGCTTGATTGTCTGCCTTCGTAGCAGCAAGCCCTTTTTGTAGCCCAACCACTTGGCCTTGCAGTTCACCATTTGCTTTGCCAAGTTTTGCTAACATACCGCCAAGCCTGGAGAATTCAGCTTTTAGGCTGCTAATCTGTTTCGCTTGAGTCGTAGCCTTTGTATTTAAACTTTTAAATTTTTCGACCAGGTTACTGTTTTTATTTAACAACTGTTTATGTTTTTTATTCATTACTGCGAGCTTGCCCTTGAGGGATTGGTTTTCTTGGCGTAGACCAGAAAGTTGTTTGGAGGCATCTGAAGCACCCACGGATAGGTCTTTTACACGGGATTGCAGGTTCTTAATTTTCTTGCTCTTGCGGTCAAGTTTCCGCTCGCCCTGTTCAAACTTGTCAGTCATTGTGTTGAGTTCCTGGTTTAAGCTACTGACCGTATCCTTTTGAACTATAGTCCTTTTCTTTCTTTCCTTGCGCTGATTTTGAAGCTTAGCAACTGTTACTTCTAGCGACTGAGTCTTTTCCTGCATTTCTTGCTGGCGTACTTTTAGTTGGCGCTCTCTTTCGGAGCTTTTTTGTTTAAGGGTGGACTGTATTGCTTTTAATTCTTTAATTTCTGCATCCTGTTCAAGAATTATCTTGTGATCGGCATTTGCGGTAGCGAACCTTCTCTTATACTCTTTCATTAGCTGAGTAACGGCTTTTTCACGTTTCTGCAGAGCTGCAGCAAGCTGTTTGATTTCATTAAGACTTTCTTTCGTAGCCTTCTTCTTTCGTGCGATCTTAGAAATTGCTTCCTGAATTTTGTTAGAGTTTTTACCTTTTACAAGGAGCTCCTCTTGCTTGCCCAAGTCAGTTTTGACTCGAGTGGTACCAGATTTTAGCAGAGCAAAAACCAGTAGAATCAGAAACACCGCGATGAGTGCCATAAAAAAGTCACCATAATTCGTCCAAACACTAGCACTTTTAGACTTACGCTGATTTCCTGTATCCATAGGGAGCAATACCTCGTTCTAGCAATATGGAGGAACCCCTTTGCTCCTATGCTGTTCGGAAGAGGGCTGAAGAATCTTTAGGTCTATTTTGACTGGACTTAGTCATGACCAATACCTCTACAGGTGGCTAGATTCTTGACATCTATTACATGAAAGTAATTTAGCTAAGTAACTAAAAATAAAGAGAATATATGACTTAATAAGTGCCTGACTAAAACATATATAGATTGGCATGGATTCTGCTTCTTTAAGACCGAAGGCCCGGAAAATCAGGATCGGAAGCAAATAGCCCAAGGGCGCCAGGAGGAATATATAGTGAAGAGCTTTAAGAGCTTAGGCAAAAAAATTGGAATCATAAGGTTTTTTTGTTTTGCAATTCTTATGATGTTGTTGCTTTCTCTAAATGAGGCCTATGCAGCTGAATGCGATAATAATGACGAAACTTGCTGGCAACGAGTACTTGCAGCGACTAAAGCCAGCAAAGTAAATTTTGTCTGTCAGTTGGTATCTCAGGGTTTAGTGCATGTCCCACCGAAAGACGCATACACGGTAACTTTGGCGCAAGCTGAATCCTCCTGCTATGGGAAAGCACAGTTTCCAATTGCTGGTGTGAACCGCGAAGTTTGTCTTCGTTACGATGGTGAAACCGATAAGATGAATCGCCTTCGTTGGTCATGTATTCTGAAAGAAGACTCAGATGACTGTTCTGAATATAACGTCCTAGCTGCAGAGACGACCATGCGGACTCGTGGTGACGAGTATGACACGGAAGTTTGTTCGAAAGGTAGGCTGGCGAGTGGCAGATGTTATTCTGGTACGCGCATTTTCTATGCCTGTATTTGTGACAATGAATTTAATAACGCATCCGATGCTATTTCAGGTAACGAGCAATATTTAGACGGAAGAATCCATCAGCTAAAAGAAGAACGTGCGGCTCGTGCATTGCGAGCTGCCCTTAAGGATCGAACAAACATATTACGCAAGCGTTTAAAGGATGCACGCAAGAATGCTTGTCGTAAAAATATGAAAACGTGGTTAGGTTATTGTGGACAATATATAGATGAAACAATGGCTCAGGCGAAGTTACGTTCAGATTGTGATTCCAAAGAGAACGTAGCCTGTGACCACTATTGGTCTTCCTTAGAAGATGTTTCTCTAGAATCTCGAATTGCTATGGCAAAACATTATGCTGCGAGCGAGTCAGCTATGGATGCTGCGGCTGTTGCACAAACCGGTCGCAATAAAGCTGTCTCTGATTTTGACGAAAGCATTACCAAACTTACTATCGGCGGCGAACAGCGTGTCGTGGCCGCCTCGCCAGCACAGGTAATTATTCCGCAAAGAGTTGTGAGAGCTGAAGAAGCACTGCAACAAGTTAAAAGCTTGCCACCACTACAACAGTCCATGACTGCAAAGTCAGAGCCGGTGGCCATCGAAAGAAGCACTCAAATCACGTCAGCAAATATTCTCTTCAAAGATTTAGGCAAATCCGTTGCCGGGGACATTCGCATCATTATGGCTACGCCGGATTTGACTACATTTCCCCCACATTTTGAAGCAACTCAAGAACACCTAGCTGCCGTTCGTGTTTGTAAGACGAATAAATTAACAAGTTACGGCTGTAGTGAATATGAAGACGAAACCGGTGACGAGGCTCTCCTTCGCTGGAAGTGTTGTGGCGAAGGGAAGACTTGTCCTGCACTTGAGCCAGGTGCAAAGCCAGAAGACGCTACCTGCCAAAGTTACGCAGCAGTATTTGATAAGATTCCAATGATTATCCGAATTATGGACAATAAAGCTAAGCGCAATGCTCTTGCTAGCCAGGGTTCTTCCGTAGAAGCGGAAAAAGAGAGAATTGAACAACTTCGTACTTTGGGGCTTTTAAAGAAAACTGAGTTAGAATCGAAAGTTTCTCTGCGTTTGGCGGAGCTAGAACGGGAAGAAACAGCTAAAGAACTAGCTATGACTCGTTTACGTGAAATTCGTCAATGTCTAGAGCCATCTCTATATAGCGAAACAAAATGTGGCCGCTTCGCTGACGAAACAAACTCAGATGAAGCAGCTAACCGATTGACCTGTGAGCGCTTAAAGAAGGTGAACCCAGACAATGCTTTCTGCAAAGAACATAAGAGGCTTTTCGAGACAAAAAATATTGCTCTTCGCGTGCGTGAAAACGAAATGGAGGCCGTGAAACGTGGAGTTTTATTGTCGCCTGTGGCTGCGATTCCAGATCGTCGAGTGAAACCAGGCGCGAGAGTTAAGCTTGAGACACCAATGTGTTTGTTGAGCAATTACGAAAAAGAGACTAAGCGTTGTCTGCAGTATACGCATGAGTCAACGGAAGAGGCTGCGGCACGATTGAAGTGTGAGGCAGCACAAAATTTTAATGCGAATATTGGAGGTGGTGCGGAGTCAACGGTGAAGCAACTCTGTGAGGCTCTAGCGTGGGATACAGATCCGGCAAATATGATGATTGTTCCTGTATTTGGCCTGTCGACTGAGCCGTCTCGTGAGCTACATTCGTCGCCAAGCGTTGCGGAAATTCTGGCAAAATACGGTAAGCTTGAGGCCTTAGAGGTCGGTCGCTATCGCCTGGACGGTGCAGAATGTAAGGAAAGTATTGGTTCTGTATGTAAGCTGTATGGCTATGAAACCGAGATTCCGGATGCCGCGAAGAATCGCATTCGCTGTGAAGTAGCACAAACTTTAGGATCTGCGAATGCAGCGGAAGCTTGTAAGAGTCATAATATTGAAGTGATTCATCCCAAAGGAATGCTCTATGTGGCTGACATGGAAGAAGCCAAGCGTGAGCGTGAGCGAGTTTCTGCTCTACTCGAAGCGGCAAAATCACATGAGTTAACGAATGAAGTCTTAGCACTTGCAGAAAAGATTCATGAATACGATAAGGCGGCGGTGGTGGCAGAAGCAGAACGCCTACGGCTCGTAGAAGAAGAGAGCAAACGCGCTGAGCGTTCAGCCAGAACGGAAACGATTCTAGAAAAAGCGATTGTAGCCATGATCGAGTTGAATGGCCAGGTCTTCCAACAACTCGTAGACAATAACCACCGTAGAGATGAACAATTTGCTCAATTGATTGGCATACTCAAAAGTAGTGGCAGCGAAAGAGCACCGAGCTTAGCTGATAATCGACCGAAGGATTCAGATACGGGCGCTTCGATAAACAAAGTCCTTGTAGAGGATATTGAATGTGTAGAGAAGGGTGAAACTATTTGTAATCGCTTTGCTCACGAAAAGAACATAGATGAGATTTTGCAGCGACTGGCTTGTATGAAAACGAATCCAACTACAGAGGATGAGAAGAGTTGCGCTGCTTATCCATATGATTACGAATCCATTCGTCTTTGGCAGAAAAGGTTCGCTAGAACTAGTGCTGCAGGCAAGAGTGAGTCCGTAGAGGAGAAGGATAAGCTAGAATCAGCTCTAGCTACTATCCCTCTCATTTCTTTGGAAGGCAATGCTGCTGCGGGTGGTGGGATTAGGACAATAAATTTTAAACCCCAATATAGCGATAAAGGCGACAGGCCTTGTACCAAGAAAGGACTATTCAATTATTGTCGGCGCTTTGAGGATGAAAACGAAGTGCAGGCGGACCTAAGAAGCGTTTGTCTACATGGCGAGCCTAATAGTGGCAACGAGCACGATGATTACTGGAAAGATAAGGAAGTTCGAGAGAAAGCTTGTATGGATTATAATGCAGCTATGGGAAACAACTATATTACTGTGCCAGGCCGAGAACTAGCTCATCGAGGAAAAGTGGTAGTTGGAACGACAGCAGCGGAGACCAATGCTAAAACAAGCAAAGGTGTGATAATAAATGGCCGCCGTTGCTTAGAACCGAGTTCTATTGCAGATAAGCGCTGTGATCTTTGGGCAGACCAAGTACTGCGGCAAGATTGAAAGCCACGATCAAGTCAAAATTTTCTCAAGTTTAAATAAAATTTCCCGATAAGAATTGGGAGGCTTTATTGATAATTTACAGTACTTTTAAAAAAGTGGAATTTTTCTTATGAAAAAACAACAGATGACGAATTTTTTTATCATTTTTTTCATCGGAGTCACACTTTCATCTTGTTCTCATTCTGAGTTTTACCATGATTTTCTCTGTTCCACTCCCGATAACAAAATAAAAATGGAATTCTCCCACTCTGACTTAAACGTACGATTGCCTGGCCAATGCGCAAGACTTAGGTGTGTCTCGAGTTACGCCGATTCTCATAAATATCCCAAATCGCCGTTTAAAGAAAACGACAGGCAGGAGGGACCTATCACCGTAAATATGAAATCGAGACCATACGACTACTATTTAAAAATTGAAGAAGATAAAATTTTCTTGCAAGTTATGCAGGGCACAGCTAGAGAAAAATTGGAACCCACTGGAGAGAAGCCTCCGAGAGGTTCGGAAACGGTGAAAAAATATAAACATCTTTTGACAATGAAAAGGTATCATGTCGCCTTTTCTGGTCTTAAAGAATATGTTTTTGATAAGAAGTCATCCCAACTGACTTTGTTTAATTCTCCTCTCCTGTTGGCAACATCCGCTATTGAACAAAGGTATTATCCGGGGGAAACATACCCTTATCCAAAAAAGATAAGAGATCTATCCTCTCAAGAGGTTGCGAACCTTTTTCCTAATAAAAAATCCCAAACCCTACTCTACTGCCAACACCAAGGATATTCTTTTGGACCTTTGAAAGAGATCACAATGCTTGTAAAGGCTTTGTTCTATTATTTCAAGTGGATTATTGGGTTGTAATGCAGCTAAATGGTAGTTGGAACGACAGCAGCGGAGACCAATGCTAAAACAAGCAAAGGCGTGACAATGAATGGCCAGCGTTGCTTAAAACCGATTTCTATTGCAGATAAGCGCTGTGATCTTTGGGCAGACCAAGTTGCAAAATAGGGTGTGAGCACCAACCGTTCTTACTCAATTATGATAGTATCAATGTCTTCCCTTTTCGGATCACAACGCCAACATTCCTGTTTTGCCGGGTCCATTTTAAGAGCTCCGTAGCCGATTTCCTCCCCGCAGCGTTCACAAGCTCCAAAACCAGCTCCGCACTCAATTTTTCGGCAGGCGCGACGAACCGCACGTAGTTCGCGCATCAATTTCCCGCGATTTTTCGAGTCACTTCCTGGCGAGCTATTTTCTAGCTCCGCTTCAAGGCTAATTCGCAGAGATATGAGTCGATCTAGAAGCTTTTTTAGTTCTTGTTCATTTAGATCAATCATCCGTCATAAAGTATAAAAGCTGAATACATGCCATGGCAATCACTTCGATGCATTCTTGAAGTGTAAGCGCGCTAACTACACCATCTTCCCAGACCAAAGAATTTTAAGTAGACTCCGCGCCAAACTAACGCATGGAGTGTAAATATGGAAAACAAAGAAATTGGCCCGGCAGAATATCGACAGCATGTAGTTCGCGCAAGGTCGCATTCAGGATCGGATGCTAATTATTGTAGAGAGCATGGATTGAATTATGCTCGATTCTCCTACCATAAGAAACAAATGGAAAAATTAAAATTTGCAAAAGTGACGCTTGCTCCTAAGGTGGGTGTCCAATTAACGAAAGCAAACCATGTGTTGCCTGACCCCAAATGGCTTGCTGAATTTCTTCGCGCGTTTGAATCATGAAACACACAATTTTTGATTTTACTCATATCTATATCCATCGCAA
>JAAHTH010002176.1_pt1 | contig 15605 bp, 12 predicted proteins | sample 6116091 | NCBI WGS metagenome assembly JAAHTH01 (sample SAMN13939990, study PRJNA603662) | sponge metagenome | isolation source: marine sponge | host: Mycale hentscheli | place: New Zealand | collected 2006
TTTTTTCTTCATTTTTCTGAGTATCGAAGATTCCAACTGTATAAATTCGATGTGTGTTCTTTGCTTTTGGGATGCCGCCGGAGACAGCCTTGGTGTTTGAAAAGAAGTTCACCATGTGAAGGGAGGGCACCAACAGATCATTCAATGCATCAAAGTACCCAATGATTGGTGCGCCGCCAACGATTCCGTCTAAGCAGTCGTTAGAAACTAGACAAACTTTCTCAAAGATACCCGAACGAGTATATTCTTGAATAACGTTTCTTACAAGCTTTTCTTGTTTTTTCTGGGTGTCGTCTAGCATTTCTAAATCTGGTTGGATGTAAAGGATGGAAATTGGTAGTCTTTTTATACTTTCGAGAATTCTAAGAGATCCACAGGAGATCTTGCCAGATCCACCAATGATAAAGAGGGTTTCGCCTTTAACTCCCTTAAAGAATGATCGTATTTTTGGATAATCATGGGATTCATACTCTTCCGCTGTCTCAAGTATAGGTACATTATAGCAGTCTTTTCCGTCTATGTCAACATTTATTTTAAATATTTTGTATTGGGGATACTGCGAGAATGAATCTGCAATATTACAACCAGCATCGCCCAGACCAATAATGTTCATCTAAACCTCCAACTTCTTAAGGTTGCCGAAGTTTGTTCCGACACTTACATTTACTTTAAATTTTCCCAACTCGGTATTTGAGAAAAGATTTATGATTTCTCCAAGTTTTTCTTTGTCCTCTGTTGAGAAGTCCAGTACAACAGAATCATGGATCGGAAAAGCAACATGTGATTTACATCCTTCTAAATAATTAGATAGCTTAATCATTTGTCGCAATACATTTTCAGCACATGTTGACTGAATAATATAATTTAGGGCTGTCCTGTCTTCCGATTCTATTGTTTTTCCAAAAACTGTCTTAACTCTTCCGTGGCTGTAGTGTTTCTTGAGGATTGATCTCCTGTCGTAAGCATGTTCACACAGCTTATCATGACTCTCCGGATTATAGAGCCAAGCAAAGATTCTTTTTTTGGCTTCTGCCCTAGTAAGATCCCCTTTAAAAACATTTTCCATATTCCACTCATGCATGTCTTCAGGTGGCTGTTCTCTTCCCTGTAGAGATAACAGTGTCCTCAATTCAGCGGCATTAAAGTCTAGTTCCACAAAGTAATCGTTCTTCGGCTCGATAACAGTTCTGAATTCCTTATCCATTGTTAAAATCGGAAAGCTTTTTGATACTGTTGTCAATCGACCAGTTTTTGTTCCCCAGATGTTAAACTTGCAATAAGGCTGGAGAGTTTTCAGCTTCTTAAGAAACTTTCTGTGTTTCTGGCGGTATAGGGATAGGTTTTTGGTATTTAAATTCAATTTGTTGTACTTTATTTCTTCGATAACCTTGGTTAACTCAAGAAGATAATCATAATTATCTGGCTTCGAATGGTTATCAAGCACATGTTGACAGATGAGATCTTTGGTATAGCAATATTCCAAAAGAAACTTTCGAGGAACTAAATCGAAAAAACAGCTCTCATTTAGCGACACACGCGATGTTCCAAAAGACTTGATAAAAGCCTTGAGTTTATTTGATACGGCTTCCCACCGGTCTCTCAAGGGCTCTGGACAGACGATATCCAGCGTCTTTCCACTACAATAAAGTTTCGCATACTGAATATCCCGATCTTTCAAGAAAGCAGAGTATGACCAAGTACTTTCTAGGTCTTCTGGTAATTCATTATTAAAAGAAAGCTCGCCAGCATAATATATACCGACACACTCTTTTTTATCGTCCAGTGTTTGAAATAACAAGTAACCCTCAATATATCTTGTTGATTGAATTCTTTATTATCATTGTAACATGTTCAGAGAAATTGTCAAGTGAAATATTATTTTTTTCCATATAATACTTCTTGAGTTCTTTGTATACTGTAGATCCCTCAAACAGATAGGGCAACCTGAATTTAGAGCTGACATAAGATAGTGAAATATCATTAAGATCAATTGCGTAATTGATTATCTTTTTTAGTTCAGATTTTGTATAGATTTCACCAGCCTCCTTGTTTCTCACTTGGCAATATCTTTTTAACCAATAATGCATAGGTAGTTCGTCTGCAAGTACTGTGTCCCTGTTGATGGGGGAGCGCGAGTACTTACATGATCCCTGTTGAACATGGGACTTATCTCGCACTAAAGAATTATAGCCTACCACCACCATAGAGATTAGATATTCTAAATCCCCGCGCCGGACCTCTAAAAAATTATCGTTTATAAAGTAGGCTTTGGCATTTACCACCGGAGATGACAAATCGTAATTCAATCGCCACGGGATATTCTTGTCTATGATAAACCCGTTGTTAATCGCTGTTTGTCTATAAAATTCAAAATTTAGACTATTAATAAAATTTTGCTTATGTATGTTGTCGGCAGGGTTAAGATCTGAAATTTCTATTGACATTGCCGAGTTCAAGGCCGAGACCTCGTTGGAGAGAATATAGGAAGATTTGGTTATGATGGGAACTCTACTTAGTTCCAATATTGTCTCAAAAAATACCCTAGCATAATCTTTTATGTTAGTTATTTCATTGTCCTCTCCGGATTGCAACAGGCTCCCATTATGACTTCTCAACATTGTGGTCATTTTTTCATTATACTTCTCATCGGCATCAATATACGATCTATATATTTGAGGAGAATTTAGGTAATTATCTTCAGCTAACCTGCCAGACTGTGAAGGTATTTTAAATGAGTTTTGAAAGGATAAAAACCTTTCTCCAATTTCATCGAAAGTGAAAAAATCATTTCCCTGATTTGGTATCGCAAACAACCTACTCCTTTTCGGCTCTATAATATCCAGAGAAGGACTTACTTTTCCATATAAAATATTCTCTAATTTCCAAAAATCTTTTACACCGGGGGGATTAATGAATTCTGAAGCTTCCAGCTTATTAAAGGCCAGTAGGTCGTACATTAATCTTTTTATAAACACTTCTTCTAGGCTTGATTGATTGTCTAGGCTTAAGTCGATCACTTCTCATCTCCTTTCTTACCTTTGCCTTCAACGTCCTTCTTCTTTAGTCCGGTGAATGAAGACTTTCCATCACCCGAAGTTTCCCATACCGCCTCTAGTGTAGTTTCAAAAGAGTTGAGGTTTATGGTGTGGGATACGCCAGTGACAATATGATAGCCTCCCAAGCCCATAATGTTTGCAATGGATCCGGCATCATAGGGGTTACCTACATCTCCCAATATTCGAGGATTAACATAAACATAGCTTCCCGGACGGAAAAAGTTATTTCCAAACATTGATATACTCACGTTGAAGACATTTGATAGAAGAGCATATGGGTCTTCTTGATTCATCGTTAGCCTTCTTTCTCTCGCGTACTCTAGATCTAGTCGGTCAAAAGATATATTTTTTACAATGCTAGAGGTTGTTCCTAAAGAAAAATGATGTAAGCCTGATTGCTCATCTTCTCTCTTGCGCTGTGAATAATTATCGCTTTTAATCGTAAAGTCCGAAGGATTGGGAGAATCTGAATATATTACCAAAAAATCATCTTGAGGCATTATTTTACCCGAAGAGTCTTTTCTCGAAGTTATGAGAGATACATCGCGATCATTATTTAAATCATAGCTTCGCCTGTTTGCGGGCCTTAAGTTCTTATTCATCGATGCGTATCCTAGCTTGAAAGACCTTGTGGTCCCATCTTTTAAGTTTAAAAACTCATCAATGCGGTTAATTAACACTTCGGCTATCAGCTCTCTCGCAAATGAGGTAAAAGATTTTGTATATTCATTACGTTTACCTATCTTATTATTTAGGAATTCGGTAAAAACTCCCAGCTCTATGGGCAATGTGGCTAGATTATAAGTCTTGGTTCCCACTCTGAAGTCTAATAGTGATATTTTAAAATTCTCTATCACGTCTTGAGGTGCGCCCAAGAAAGATCCGGATGATGTGGCGGTGTCAATTGCAACTTGGAGGATATCACCCAAAAAGGCGTACAATACCCTATCGGGCTGCGTGTCTCCATTGATTTCGGGAACAGTATTTGCTTCTTTTACCAATATAAGATCGTCTATGACAGTTTGTGGAGAAGCCTTTAATTGGTCAATGGTTAACCGCAGGCCATCTTTGTGGTCGGGAGAAAATTTAGTCTGCTTTAAACTTTTAAAGTATTTCTTAGCATCACTTTTCCCAAAAGTGGAAATCATAATCTCTTCTAGATTAACCCACCTCCAATATATACTTCTGCTGGTGGCAAGCTTTTTAATAAATCTCTTGGATGCCTCAGATTTTATGTTCTTGTATAAATTTTGTTGTAAATCTTTGAATTTTCTTTTTTCATCATCATCCTCTGCAGTGTCTATCTTGCGCTCGTAATAGTTTATAGTCTCCGCTTCTTTTTGTGTGGCACCAATAACATTGATAAGCCTATTTTTTCCTATAGATTCTATTCTGGCTCGATAATTTATAGTTATAGTGCTTGCTCCGTTGGCATTTCCTTCAAAAGAGATGTTATAGTCTACCGGATGAAGCACAAAATTTACCTGTGATGCCTTGATTGAAGCCAGTTTTGCTTGGTAATTTTGTGTAGCCATGTCTTTAGCCATGGCAGAACCATAGCCCATCTCCGGCATCATTTTTATAAGTTCCAACTCCTTTTGAAGACTGTGGGGCACCTCCCAGCCAGCTTCTACTCTAAGGTCTTGGGAAAAATTCTCTCCAAGAACGGCTTTTGATTGAGGATAATCTTTCTCTAGAGGAACGATTAAATCCACGTATCTGAAGTTTCCCCTATCTCTTGTAAATTCAGCAAAGTCTTGAAAATAAAGTTCGAGGGTGGCCGTGATGTCTCTGTCCACCGAGAAAGGATCTGCGCCCTTGTACTCCCAAGAAAAACTCTTAATGCCGTATCCCTTACGGGAACCCACAAATTCATAAGGATCTTTTACTTGTTCGGGATTTAAGGCTGCGCCCAAGAAAGTAGTGGGAAAGGTGATGGGAGTCTCGGCTTTCTTCTTCATAGATTCATCATACACTACTTTAAACAATTTTATTTTAGGAACAAGCTTGGATAACACTACATTTGGCAACTTGAACATTTCTCGACCTTTGTTCGCGCCGATAAGCTTGTTTATGGCATTCTTGTGGCTATTGGTAAATTTTAATATCCTATTTAATTCTACCCCCAACTTTTCACTATTTCTTTTTTTACCCAACTCTTGAAAGTCATGTATATTTTCTATTAAGTATTTTTGTTTGTTAAATGAGGAGGCGTTTAAAGCTCTTCGAGCTTCGTTAATCCTCTCTAATATGTCCTCAAGAGTGGCATCTGCACCTTTGCCATCTTTTTCTCTTTCTGTCAAATATTGAGTTATTAACTGGAAAGAGTCAAGGTCAGTTTCTAGATCACTATCTTCTGCGATTTCAATCACCTTTTTTTGCGTTGCTTTCCAGTTCCTTATAGATAAATAAAATGACCACGCCTTTAAGACATCTTCGGCAAGAAACCTGCCTTTGACATTATACCCTTCCTTATTATAGTACTCTCTATATTTATTATTTTTTACAAAACTCTGGTGTATAGCATCAGCCATTTCTCTAAACAAAGCAGCCCCGTTAGTTGGGGTGGCTTGAAAATTTCGGTTAGTATTTGGAGGAAACAATGAGGATTCAACATTTTTGGAACCGGGGTCGGACGGGTCTTTAGTTAAAAAGAAGGCGTTCCACTTGGCCTCGTCCCTTGTCGTTACTTCGGGTGCAGGACGATTTTGTGTTGCGGGAAAGTTGGGTATTGCATCCAAATACGATTTATAGAGAAAGTTATTGGGGTCTATGTTGCCACTTTCATCAAAAAGTCCCAAAAAGTTGTCTAGCTTTACTGAAGACTGATACCATTCATGTAAGTCTTTCTGTGTGATTTTTCCATATGGCTCCACATTGTAGTATGACTCTCTTATTCCGTTAACGCTTACTGCGTCATCAAAGTAATATGAGTCAAAGCGAAGTGCGCCATCGCCATCATTGATTAAGTCTATAATTAATTGTGGAACCTTTATCATTGATTACTCCTGTTTTCCCTAGTATCCAAAAGAATTTAAAGCATTTTGTAAATTGAGAGGCACATAATAAACGTCACCCAACTTGAAGTGGTGATCAGTAGGCTTCTTGTTAAATTGTGCGATAATCCACCAATATCGAGAGTCTCCAAAAACGTCATATGCGATATTATGAAGCCTGTCGCCCATTTTCCATATTCTCGTATCGTAAGATAATTCGGATAACGCTTGGCCTGATGGGAAATTTATAACCGCAGTATTATATTGGTTTATTGCCAAAAGGTTTTTTTCTTTAAACTTTTCATCATATAATATATTTGAATTTTTAAAAATTTCTCTGTTAGAAAGTCGCTTAAAGGGCATTGTTTATGTGTCTCCGGGGTTCAGAAATTTTTGCACTTTGGCTCGAAGCTGTGCTGCAGCGGCGATTTCTTGAGTCTGTTCTTCATCTGTAGGAGGTATTTCCTCCTTTGGAGTCAAAGTCTCTACTTCATAGTACTTCTTATCTACATTGATAACTGCTGCACTTAGAGAGATTGATATCCGTTTAGGAACAATTAGTTTTTTACTGGAGCCGGAAGGAGCAAAGTTTCTAGCTCTGTCACCATAGTTGATAGTAATGCTAGTCGGAGCGATCCAGAGCGGAGTGCCGTTACCATCGTTATATTCTTCCACAATTAAGTTTCTATATCTTATTTTCAGTATAGGTGATTCAATTATCATCCCATTACTATATAATGGTCGGGCAAATTTTCCTAGAGCTAAAAGTGCATCTAGTTGTGCATTGAATTCATCTTTATTGTCTCCCGGCTTCAGTGGAAAGTCTAATCCAATTGTCTCCCCTGTAGATTGGTAAGTCTGTATAGCATCTTGTCGTCCGTAAACACTCACCGAATCCCAGCTGATATTGTAGGATCGATTGAAAGAATCAATACCATCTCTAAAAATTAAATACTTTCCCGAAGCAACCATCTGAATGATTAAATCGTTTTGGTGGTCGTCAGAGGAAAACGGGTTTGATACTGTGGGGCAATTATTATTATTCATTTTATCCTATTCCTGCCCTGTTCGCATTGAGGGCGTAGTTAGGTGGTCTTCCAGCAGTCACATCATCGAGGTTTTTCTGTACATAATCGAATAAGGTAGGCAATCCAGCTTGAGATGTTACCTCAAGTTCTACTTTGCTATTTAACTGAACTCCCTGCAGGGCTTCTTTCACTGCCTTTGCAACTTCTTCGCCTATAGATACGGCCATAGCGTCCATATCCTCGCCACGATTAAAGCCGCCGTTATTTACTTCAGCAGAAGGAGATCCTCCAAATACATAAGAAATCGCACTAGAGATAAAACCCAAAGCTTTTCCGGCCAGCAATCCAGCCAAATCTTTAAACCCAGTAATTAGCTTTGTGAGCATTTTAAAAGGAAACATTAAAGCGTCACCCAAAAAGGTCACTGCATCAGCTAGAGATCCAAATGATGACAACAATGACGGACTCATCCCTACATTTATAGCATGGCCGATGCGACCCATGGCATCAAAAAGTGCAAAAATGCTGGTGACTAAGACACCAACTGCGGTAGCGACTACGCCGATGGCAGCTGCAAGCGGCCCCCAAATCGGTGCTGTGGCCATGGCCGTAACCAAGCCGATAATGTGAAAAATCTCACTATATTGTTCATATGCCTCAAATATAGCGTCTACCAATAAAAGTATTCCCCCTACCATATCAACCACATAATTGATAAATTTCTCTATAAAAGGCGCACTAAGAGATAACATAGAGAAGAATCCTTCGCCTGCGCCGCCGAGTTCAGTAAATCTTTTAGTTACTCTCTCTAGGACTCCTCCAAATTTTATCTGCACTCTTTCCACTATTTTAGTAACCGTAGCAAAGCCGCCGAACATATCAAATAGACCCTTTGCCACTACAATGAGGCCAGTTATCATGGTAATAATAGCTGCGATTATAGGTCCGATTGGCCCTGTTGCCATAGTGAGAGCGATGAGGCCCGCTGTTACAAGCCCAATGCCAGTTGCCATCCATACAAGGGGCTTTTGCGCGAGATAAGTAATTCCGTTGGCGAGCATTTTCAAACCCTTAATAATGGGTCCAATAATGTCAACTACAAAAGTCTGCATTATTTGGCTGAATTCTTCAGCTATTGAATTAAATGCTTGCGTTTGTTTTCTCAACTCAACTATATCCGCTGCACTTTTCTCAACGCCGTCGCCCATTAAGTTGAAGTTATTGCTCATAACCAGAGCAAGCTCATTTACGTCTTTCAGCCCCATTGCGGAAGCCGTCATCTTTCTTTCGTAATAAGACATACTATCAAAGGATTTGCCAGCCTGTCTTGCAGCATCTGACATCATTTTTAATCTTTCTGTAGGATCTGTTGTAGTGACCATCCTGACAGTACTTAGATAAGGGCCACCAAGAACTGCATTTAATTTACCCACTGCTGAAGCTGCGGTGTCAAACTTATCAAACTGCTCTGTGATTCTAAGCATGTCTGCAACTTCCATATTGGCAGCTGCAGCGTTTACCGCCATCTTTCGGAACACATCACCTGCTCTGTTGCCAAAAGCTGCTAGTTGTGGTGCTGCAGCATTAAATGCTTCCGCCATTTCCGCAGGTGGTCTTCCTAAAGATTGGGCTAAGACGAACATTTCTCGCGTAGTCGAAGCTGCTGCCTCTTCTGTCATGCCCAACGAATTTATCATAAAGCCTAAACTTTGTGCTGTAGTGCCTGATTCTACGCCTAGTTCGTTTAAAATTGCAGTATTTTCTAGGAGCATTTCGTTGGTTGCGGGGCCGAGGTCTTTTAAATTCCTAATGCCGCCTATTAAGGCAGCCTGTGATTCTGCCGCTTCTTCGATTGTGATACCATAGTTATAGTTAGCTCTCTGTAGAGCCATAATTTGATTTCCGTAAAGTTGAGCTGCGCCAGTTGTCTTATTGAAGGACACAAGTGCGTTGTCAGTCGCATATACCAGACCCATTGTTGCTTCCTTCATTTTTTCAACAATAGAAATGCCGATGGCCATGGCGTTGAAGTTTGTGGTGAGCGACTTTGTAAAGCCCGTAAACATCTTTCCGGCATTTTCGGATCCGGCTACAAGATTTTGAATTCCTTTATTGAGACCAGATGTGGTACCAGCGATGCCCGCAAGGGCTTCGGCAACGCCCGCGCCGGTTGCAGTAGCTTTTGCTTGGGCGGCTTCTAAGTCACCGTATGCAGCAGTGGCATTTTTTATACCCTTATTTTGTTCTTCAATTGCCTTTAAAAGCTCCTGCACAGATGCAGTCACTTTGTCAGTACCTTCTGCTGCTTTAGCTGCCTTATTTGGATCTATGTCGTTGCCATCTGCCATTCACTAATATTCCTTATTTAAACGGCCATTTAATGCCCGTCTTCAGCTCGAAAGCTCTTACTGCCTTATCTAGTTTGCTTTTTTGTTTATATGTTCTAGGATTATCTAAACCATGCTTTTTAGCTATCTCAATGTACTTCTTTTCGTTTCCCACTGCTCTGGCAAATGCCTTTACATCTGCTGGCTTACCTTTTATAGTACTCGAAGAGCCGAAGATGGGTATACCAAACATTTGTTTTAAAATTAATTCAACAACTGTTCCATACATTCTCAAGAAGCTTTCGTTAAGCATATCTTCGTTATTCTTCATTTCTTCTAAATCTATTTCAATGTTTTCCATTATTTATAATTCCCCATGCATGATTTGTTATCTCTTCCAATACTATTTAATATTTTATCTTCAAATGTTGATGGTTTTTTTGCGTCTTCTGGGTCTTTTATATCCATGCCATAAAAGTAAAATTTTATACTCCCCACAACAACATCCGAACTAGAATAATCTAGGCTGCCCAAATTGTAAGATACCGGATAAACCCCATAGTATCTTATTGATTTAGTAGGTGTTGCAGGTTTATCTTTTGTAGCTCTAGGGCTAGGCTCATAGATATTGACAATAATTGCAGAGTCCTTAAGCAGTGCATTGGCTGGCTTCAAACTTATTCGGTCTTTGTTTAATATTTTTGCGGGATATCCTACGAAATTGTCTCCGACTTTTTCGAGGCCCTGTAAGTAATATGTTCTAAAAAGATCTTGAATATCTTGGGCAAGCTGAGGAGTCATATAAAGCTGTAACTCCAACTCACTCATTTGTGGATCTTGTGACTCTATACTTGGGCCGTCAGAGCCAATGTTCGCTGCATCATTGTCATATCCAAATGTCACGTCGGGAAGATTAACTGCTTTTATTAATTCTTTTGAAATCATAGACTTTTCTTTGGCTGCAGCTGGTACTACAATTCTTCCGTCATCAAGAGTTCGTGTAAAAGATGCTTTGAATAGAATAGTTTGAACATCATACCTAAACTGCTGCATAGGCTGATAGTTTGGACTTATCCAGAAGTTGTTCGACATAAAGATAGATCTCCTTGTTCTAATTAGTTAAAAGCAAGAAATAAATCCTTATCTCTTGCTTTTTGAAGATTTTTTCATCTGATCGCTTTCTTTTTTGATCTGGTCAGCTAGTCTCTCTAAGAACCACCTACGAATTACCACTGGTAAATTATAGGCTTCTATAAAACTCCAACCCCCATGATACTTTAAAAGAAAGAACTCTTCATAAACCTGTTGAATGTACTCACTGCTTAGGCCAAAAAAAGTCGGGGGTGAACGGAACCTCCATGTCCGTCGCGTAACCACATGAGTCGCATTCATAATGCTGTGTCATGTCAATGTTTGGAGAAGCCTTTTCATAAACAGATCTCAAGAATCTAGAATCTCTAGCTGGGACAACTTTTACAAACTGATTAATCAAGTCTGCAGAAGTTTCTCCATTAAGAGAAGTAATAAGAATCTTTAGAGTATCAGTTAAGGTTGTCTCTGGTAATTTCTTTTTTCTTTTTGATTCAATAAGTCGAGAGAGATAATTTTCGTCTTTACCTGTCATCATCTTCATTTCTACTGTGATCTTCGTCAAGGGAGTAACAGCAACGATTGTTCCATCTTCTGTAATTTCATAGGAATCATCATTTTCTATATCTTCTGATGTTCGGACTGATACATCCTCTAAGTTAAAAGAATAATCTCCCGATGTCATGCAAGATGGGCATGTTATCTTGGTATCATATTCAGGCCCATACCCAGTAATGCGAGCTGCAACCAAGATGGCGTTCCTATCTCCACTAAGCAAAGTATCAGGATGAATTCTTTTATCTATAATAACGCTTTTCAGCAGACGCTCAATGGCTACGCCTTGCTTAATAAGAGTTTTAGAAGAAAGAATATCTTCCTCTTTAGCTGTCATGAACTTGATCTCAACTGTATCCTGTCCATGCAGTGGGTGATTTTCTGCATAATATTGCCCGTTAGAAGGCAATTGCACAAATTCCGTTGGTGTGGCAAAATTAAGCCCACCGGTTTCTAGTGCAGCGGCGACAGAATCTGCCGCAGCTGGTGTTGAGTCCTCTAGACCTGCGCCTAGCTTACTTCGTTTGCTATTTCTAGCCAATGTTCACCTCAATGTTAGTTTTTAAGAAATTGTTTTTGTGATACGCCCGTGGTGCATGATGCCCAGTCGTATCGGAATGAAATACTAATTTCTGATAGGTCTTCAGAACTATAATCTAAGTCACCCCATCCAACCTTGGTAATAATTGCATTGTTAAGTACCCATTCTTCTTGGATTTCTCCATCTGCAGAAACTTGCTTAATAATAACATTACCCAAAGCGTTGGATTCGGCTCCTTTGGAAATAGATTGAAGAGTATTCTTAGCTTCCATAGGACCAGTATACCCTGAATCTTGCAGAATGTCAAGTAAAATCTCTGTTGCGTCTGGGGAAACTGGATCTACTAATGTTAATCCAATCTCATTCCACTCAACACGACCGGGATAATAGAATTTATGTTGCATAAAGTCAACTTCTCCGGTTCCTATAGTGATTTCTGGTTTGTCAACTGTTTTGGCGAACCAGACTGATCCGATTCCACCTACTCCCGCTAACTCGACTATGAATCTATATTTTCTCTTTGGATCGACATTTGCGCTTGTCCAAAAGTTATTTGCCATGATTTGTTTTCTCCTATTATATAACTATATAGTTACTATATTTGTTTTAGTCCTCAAAAGCAGCACCCTGATTTGTAATAACAAAATCTAGTGCGATGTACTCGATGGCCTTTGCGGGCTTCAAGAAAATCTTGGCATATACGATATTTCTATCAACCAAGTCTGGGGTTGTCGTGGTCTTGTCCAAGATAAGTTTGTAATCGCTCAATCCTAAGCGTGTTTGAACACTAGCTAGGAATGGGACTGCTAAACTCTTGAAACGGTTCCAAGTTACTTCGACGTTTTGATCGAAGAGGATAGAGTTTGCGAAGATTGAGATCTGTCTCTTGACGAAGATCATCATTCTGCGAACGTTAATTCTATCAAGGGCTGAAGGTGTTAATTGAAGTGTCTTCTGTCCGAAGATTACGATTCCTTCATTCGGGAACGAGGCGATTGGATTGACGTTGGCATCGTAAAGAGCATCTCTGTCCTTGGATGTCAATCTCTGGCTAACGTTCAATACTGGGATACCAGCAGAACCTTGCGATAATCCACCTCTGTTAAATCCAGCAGGAGCGAACCATACTTCGGTTTGTGCTGCAGAGGAAGCAAAAGTTCCTAAAGCAACTACTGAAGGTGGAACCCAAAGTCTGCTGTTGGATGTTACAGTATCTTGGACCTGAACCCATGGATAATAAGTACACCCGTAAGAGTTGTTAATTTGTCTGTCTTCGAGGGTTCGGATGGCAGTCGAAACTGTTCCTGCTCTCGCTGTGACATCACTGTATGCTGCTGAAGTTTCAGTAAATGGTGTGTATACATCCTGAATGTCAACGATCGCTAGTGCATCTCCGCGATCAGCACACACTTGAAGCATAAGATCGGTAATATTAGTATTAGTAATACCGGGGATTGCCATCAAGTTATATTCAGCTGCTTCTGGATCTGCAAGCAAATCCACTGCCTGCCTCAAAGTGTTGAGAGCATAGCTAGTCTGGATTGTCGCAGAAGCCATATCTGTATTATTAAATGGCTCTATTTCTACAACATTCAATCCGTCGAATCCGCCGAAAAGAGGAGCAGTAAATCTGTCCCACCCGTCGTCAACTATTTCTCGCCAGCTTCCTGTTGCGGAGAATGAAGTTCCCGCCACTCTTGAACCTGCTTCATAATAGGTATATGATGCGCCTACTGGCTTAATAATGTTATCAAGAGAGAATGCCCATTGTGATTCTTTGTTTACATCAGTAATAGTTCCTAGAGGATAAACATAGTCTGCGTAACCTGCATCAGCTTTGTTGCTTGTATAAGCGTCAGTGTTTTCCAAATAGGCTGCTGCATTCAATCCAAAGTAAGCGTCAGTCTGATCGACCAAACCGCCTGCTGAAGAACTAATTCTTAGCTGTGCTTCTGGGAAGTTGACGTTGATAGCGTAGGAAGTCAAAGTTCCTTGATTAAGATAGCTGGTTCCAGCAAGATTTCCGGGTGCAGTGTTTGGTAGTGCAAAGACATCGGCTCCTGTCTCTGTAGATCCAGATAGTCCAGTATCCTTGAATTTTTCAGCACCGTATACTCCGAATGGAATTAGTGTTGGATCAGCGATTCCGTTTGCGATTGTATCGTCTACTTCAACTCTTACGTACTTAGATGCGTTTGAGTATTCGCCATATTCTCTTAACACGCCTTCGGATGCGCTCCAAACTTGGTATTTGTCACCAATCTTCTTGGCAATATAATTGTCTGACATGGGATTAAGATTACAATTGGAGAATCTTTCTACAGTTTCTACAATGTTGTCGGTGTCAGATGCTCTTCTGATGATCACAGTGAATGTTCCGTAAGGATTTACACCCGTTGTGTCTCTTGAATAAGTTAAATCTTGAATCGAAATTTTAAGATTGTCTTGAATCCACTTTCCGGGCTCCAAAGCATGCAATTTAAAAAGTTTCTGCATTCTATCTGCAGTCCACATTGAAAAAGCGGTGGAGATATCTTGAGAGAAGAACCAGCCTGTAGATGCCTTGGTCGCATCAATGCGGTAATCTGATTTTCCATCATTCTCGAAAGGAAGAATAACTGCATATGCATCTGATTCCAAGTTTCCTAAGTTAAGTTGCTTCTGAATGAAAGATTCGTATGTCTCACCAAGCCAATAAAGTTCTTCGCCATTCGTAAAACTAGAAGCTGGAATAATTCCGCTTGTAGATTGAGGGTTGGTGTTGAAAACTTTTCTAATAAACGTTCTAGATGAGGGATCAAAGTTGAAAGTTGTCTTTAGTAGCTCTGTTCCAGTGGCATCGTTGTCATGGATGGCTGCTGTGTAGTCTGGGCCTTTGCTAGATCCAACATCTGCAGTTGGAGTGAAGAGGCCACCAATGCCGCCTGCTACTGCTCCACCCGGCAGTGTTCCGGTTAGACTGACTGCTCCGCCTGATGGGAAGTAAAAGACACCCGCAAGAAAAGCTTGTTCTGCAGCTGCGCCAACAGTTGTTCCTGATGGGTTGCATAAAAGTAGACCGTATGCGGATCCTGCTGTCTCATATGAAGTGGCTAGGCCAAGAGTACCCCAGCCTGCTCTACCAGCGGATGTAGCATCCGCATTCTTCTGACCAGCAAGCCTGACAACTGTAATAGCGTCATCGCTGTTTCTCAAGTATGCTTGTGCTGCGTATGCTGCGTAGGTTGGACCTTGGTGGTTTCCGTCTCTCCAGACATCGCCTGTGGCTTTGCCGGGAATTGGGTTACCAAATACCTCTACATATTCTGCAAAAGAGCTTATTTTTACTGGTTCCATTGCTGGACCTTGAGGTAAGCGACCTACTATAACGGGGCCAGCGGGTCTGTCAGCTGCTGGGAGCTGTGAGTTATCAATCTCCTTGGTGAATACACCGGGGGATACGAATTTAAATTTTTTAACTGACATTCTAGGGATTCTCCTATAAAATCTAGATTGTTTTTATCACAATAATAAATAGTTTGCTATTTTTTCAAAATCAGATTATTTATTAGTCTTCTTCTTTTTAAGAAACCCCGAACGGCCTGATCCCTCTGGTAATTCGAATACATAATCGCCTTCGTTTGGTATCTTGTACAATTCTTTAAGTTCTTTTTCTAATCTATCATAAGTGCTTTCTAGTTCTTCTAAGTAATTCAGCGTTTTTCTTTCTGTGAGCCTATTCTTGTATAAGAACTTCTTTAAATCCTCATGTACCTTATCCATTGCAACATCTAAGTTTCTCAAACGCACTGCGAGGTTCCAAGGTACTTCGATAACATCGGGAAGAGGAGGCGGTTCTTCGACAACTTCTTCCTCTGGTTCTCCTAGTGTCTCCATAGGCTCTTCTATTGTTTCGCTTTTTTTCTTGGTGAATAGAGAAGTTATTTTTTTAAACATGTGATTTCCAACCTTTCCTTTAAATAGTCAATAAAAAAACGCCCTCCCATAAATTATGAGAGGGCGCGATAAATAAA
>JAAHTH010001241.1_pt1 | contig 15592 bp, 16 predicted proteins | sample 6116091 | NCBI WGS metagenome assembly JAAHTH01 (sample SAMN13939990, study PRJNA603662) | sponge metagenome | isolation source: marine sponge | host: Mycale hentscheli | place: New Zealand | collected 2006
GACGCAGCGCAACGCGTGATGGACGCCGGACTGCTCATGGTGATGGATCGCTGCCGAGCGATCGACTATGCGCGTCTGGTCATCTAGCGCTCGCGTCGGATCTTCTCGCCCTTTTTGCGTGCGGCCGCATTCAGCTCCCCTTGAAATTCCTCCATGCGGTCCACCAGTGACTCATCGGCGATCCCGAGCATGCGCACCGCCAAGAGCCCGGCGTTTCGCGCGCCACCCACCGCAACGGTGGCGACGGGAACCCCGGAAGGCATCTGGACGATCGACAACAGCGAGTCCATCCCGCCCAGTGGGGTCGCATTGACCGGCACTCCGATGACCGGGACGACAGATACCGAAGCAAGCATCCCTGGCAGATGGGCGGCTCCGCCGGCGCCGGCGATGATGATGCGCAGTCCACTAGATCTAGCCGACTTTCCGTACTCGATCATCTCCTCCGGCATGCGATGAGCGGAGACGACGTCGACCCGATGCGCGACAGCGAACTCATCGAGGGCCGCTGAGGCCGCCTCCATCGTCGCCCAGTCCGAGTCACTACCCATGCAGATGCCCACACGGGCGTCATCCGACCTACTCATTGATCGCCCCCCTGAAGTAGTCAGCGGCGTGACGAGCACGAAGCAACAGGCTATGCGGATCACTTCCGACGGCGGTCACGTGCCCGACTTTACGGCCGGGGCGAACGTCCTTGCCGTACAGATGAACTTTCAATCCGGGATCGCGGGCAAACACGTGCCGGTACGCCGAGTACAGGTCACCCACGTCGCCTCCGAGGATGTTTACCATCACCGCGCCTGGTTCACGCACGTTCGGTGAACCCAACGGCAGGTCCAGCACCGCACGGAGGTGGTTCTCGAATTGACTGGTGACGGCACCCTCGATGGTCCAATGACCGGAATTGTGCGGTCGCATAGCCAACTCGTTGACGAGGATCTCGTTTCCCGTGTCGAACATCTCCACGGCCAGCATGCCGGTGACGTCCAACGCCCCTGCGATCTCGAGCGCGATCCGCTGCGCGTCCACCGCCCTCTCCGGATCCAAGCCAGGAGCCGGCGCGACGACCTCGCTGCAGATTCCGCCGGTCTGCACCGTGCGCACAACGGGATAGGCAGCGGTCTGACCACTTGGTGAGCGCGCCACTTGCGCCGAGAGTTCCTGCGTGAAGGGAACCGCCGCCTCCGCGAGCCACACAGCTCCCGGCGGGAGGGGTTGAGACATGACCGTGTCGAGATGGCTTGCGCTTTGGACCCGCCACACACCTTTGCCGTCGTATCCCCCACGAGAGGTTTTCAGGATGAAGGGGTAACCCACTGTTTGGGCGAAATCCTGGGCTTGCGTTGGAGACTCGACGGTGCGCCAGGCGGGCACCGGTGCCCCGACACCTTCGAGGGTTCGGCGCATGATGGCTTTGTCTTGGGCATTAATCAAGGCACGGGGCCCCGGCCGTACGGCGACTCCTCGAGCTTCCAACTTCTCCAGAATCGGCGCGGGAACGTGCTCGTGATCGAACGTGACCACATCGCATCCGTCGGCAAACGCCAGGACAGCGTGCTCGTCATCGTGCGCCCCTAGGCAGACGTCGGACACCACCTGGGCGGCCGATTCATGTCGCGACGTTGCCAAGATCCGAAAGTCGATTCCCAGGGCCGCCGCGGGAGCCGCGCTCATGCGCGCCAATTGACCACCACCGACCATGCCTACGCGCGGTCGATCTTTGGAAGTCACGCACCCCAATCTAGCCGTCTGGGACCGGCGAGTCGGTCACGTCATCGGTGGGAGCGGATCATCGCCTGCTGCGCCATCACGCCGACGCGAATCGTCGACTTCGTGGAGTTCGTAGACCCTGCGTTGGATGTCCTGAACGTTCGGAACGTCATTGATGGCGAGGTCACCGTCATCACTTGCTGACTCGATTTCCAGTGCGCCGTAGTTGAGTATGCGTCCGAGCACACTGATGTGGAAGGACACGTTGTTGACCTTGTTCAGCGGCATATCGCGACCCTGTTTGGTGATGAGCCCGCGCCGAACGATGATGCGCCGAGAGGTGAAAACGTATTGCGTCGTCATCCACCGACCGAAAGGCACCAGCACCCGCCAAATGGTGATCACGATGACGGCGATCACGATCACCCAGCGCAGCCAACTGACCGAAATAGAGAAGAACAACCAGGAGGCGACGAACACTTCGATGACCAGCACGATCGCGGGAGCGATGAGGGCCCGCCAGTGCGGCTTCAACTCGAATGCCACGGTTTCGCCGGGGGCAAGAAGCTTATCGGGGTACGTCACGTCCGTATCGTTGCATGAACCACGTCCCCGGCGACGATAGTTCGCAGTGATTCGCCGTCATCCACGAGTAGGTGCCCCTCGTCGTCGACATCCAGCGCTCGACCTTCGATGTGGTCGCCACCGGGGAGATCGATCACGACACCCGTGCCCAGGGTGCAGCACCAGCGTCGATAGTCCGCGAGAGACCGCGACCACTCGGTGGTCAACCGTTTGTTCAGGGCAACCAGCAATTCCGCCAGCAAAGTGCTGCGATTCGGGACTACCGAGTGCGCAATACGCCACGACGTCGCGCCCGGAGCCGGGAGAGATTCCTCCGCGTGATCCATGTTGATGCCGATACCGACAACGGCTCCGACTCCGGATCCGTCCACGGCAGAGTCGGTAGATCCGACACCCGGCTCACGTGCAGCGACTTCGACAAGAATCCCCGCCAATTTACGTCCGTCGTCGGCCAGCACGTCGTTCGGCCACTTCACCTGCACGACTGGACCGCCGATCTGGACCGCCGCATCGACAACAGCCAAACTCGCCAGCAGCGGTAGTCGAGCCGGCCGCGGATAACCGCGAACGACTGTGCTGCTCCACAGGCCGGCCCCCGGGTCGCTCACCCACGAGCGACCTCGACGGCCACGACCGGCCGTTTGCTCCCCCGCGACAACACATAACCCCGTGTCGGCTCCCGATTTCAGACTCTCCAGAGCATCGGCATTCGTCGATCCGGTGGTCGTGACCACGTGCGGACGAGGCCATGGGCAGCCGCGGGCATGCAAAATCCCCTCGACAACGATGGGGTCAGGAAGGTCCACAGTCGGCTCCACGGGGCTAAAGTACGCACCATCATCGATCAGTAGTCGATCAATAGTCGGTCAATGGTCGGGCACGACGAAACGGTGAAGGAACGGTGAATGAGCGCAGAGCCAAGCGAGATCGCTGAACCAACCGGCGCCGAGCGCAGAACCACCGCCGGAAAAGCGGAGATTCTCAAGGCGCGCCGCACCGACGCCGCCAATAAGCGTCAAGCAGCGATCGACAAGCAGCACGCCAAGGGCAAGATGACCGCTCTCGAGCGGATTGAGGCGTTTCTCGACGAGGGTTCGTTCCAACAGATCGACGGACTGACCCGGCACCGCTCGCACAATTTCGGGCAGGAGAAGAATCGTCCCTTCGGCGATGGGGTACTGACCGGCTACGGCACGGTCGACGGCCGACCCGTGTGTGTTTTCGCGCAGGACTTCACCGTCTTTGGCGGATCCCTCGGCGAGGTTTTCGGCGAGAAGATTGTCAAGATTATGGATCTTGCGATGAAGACGGGATGTCCGGTCATCGGTCTGAACGACTCCGGCGGCGCCCGGATTCAGGAGGGAGTCGTTTCGCTGGGCTTGTATGGGGAGATCTTCCGCCGCAATGTTCAAGCGTCCGGCGTGATCCCCCAGGTGTCCCTGATCATGGGGCCGTGCGCGGGCGGGGCGGTGTATTCGCCGGCGATCACCGACTTCACAGTGATGATCGACCAGACATCACACATGTTCATCACCGGCCCCGACGTCATCAAGACGGTCACCGGGGAGGACGTTTCGTTCGAGGATCTCGGCGGAGCCCGCACCCACAACAGCTCATCAGGTGTCGCGCACTACATGGCCTCCGACGAGAGCGACGGCCTGGATTACGTGCGCTCCCTGTTGTCCTACCTTCCCAGCAACAACCTGTCCGATCCCCCGGTCTTCCCAACACCGGCGCATATGGAATTCACCGACGCAGATCACACCCTGGATTCGATCATCCCCGACTCACCGAACCAGCCGTATGACATGCATCGGATCCTCGAAACGGTGCTGGACGACGATGAATTCCTGGAAACCCAGCCGCTGTTCGCGCCGAACCTCATCACCGGCTTCGGTCGCATCGAGGGTCACGCAGTCGGCGTCGTGGCCAACCAGCCGATGCAATACGCGGGCACGCTGGATATCGACGCCTCGGAGAAGGCGGCCCGCTTCGTTCGCACCTGCGACGCCTTCAACGTGCCCGTCTTGACCTTCGTCGATGTCCCTGGCTTCCTCCCCGGGACAGAGCAGGAGTGGAACGGCATCATTCGACGGGGGGCGAAGCTGATCTACGCCTACGCGGAGGCCACGGTCCCACTTCTCACGGTCATCACGCGCAAGGCATACGGGGGCGCATACGACGTCATGGGCTCCAAGCACCTCGGCGCGGACATCAACCTGGCGTGGCCGACGGCAGAGATCGCGGTCATGGGTGCGCAAGGCGCGGTCAACATTGTCTACCGCAAAGAACTCGCCGCAGCCGACGATGCCGAAACCCGTCGCGCAGAACTAATCGACGAATACACCGACACCCTCGCTAACCCCTATATCGCGGCTGAGCGTGGCTATGTGGATCGCGTGATCCTCCCGCACGAAACCCGGCTGCAATTGGTTCGAGCCTTACGTGCCCTGCGCGGTAAGCGGGCATCCGGACCGCCGAAGAAGCACGGAAACATTCCGCTATGAGCACGGGCAACGGTCCTGTCGTCGACGCGGTCGCGTTTGACGTGCTCGCTGGTAACCCGACCGAGCAAGAACTCGCCGTCGTGGTGTCCGTGCTCTCGAGTCTGCCCGCAGTGCAACCCGAGCAGCCGAATCCACCGAGCTACTGGTCGAACCGAGCGGGAATGATGCACCGCCCCATCCATCCGGGCCCCGGTGCCTGGCGCGCCTCAGCTTTCCCACACCAGCAGTAGCGGCGCGCTGCACAACGCCCGGCACAGCTATCAGTCGGAATTGTCCGATCGATTCGACGACATCTGGCTACCGATCAGAACGCCGGTCACGAGCACCAGCATCAGTAACGTGGCGACCGAGTTCTGGAATGCCGGCTCAAGGCCATTCCATTTCGAGTTCAGGTACATGATGAACCAATTGCCGCCCACCACCATGAAACCGAAGAAGAAGACCGCAAGCCCTGCCAGCCCACCGACGTAGGTCCATCGTTGCGCCGCGGCCCACCCTGACGTCGATCGCGCAGCCCGTAGTCCCAGCACTCCTGCGATAAGTAGGAGAACACCGGTGATCGCTTCCATCGCCATGATGCCGATGTACGACGCAGCTTGGAACCACGTGGCATCGATGAAGCGCCATTCGAATCCACTGTCGGCGGGAACCCCATCGCCACTGAGCACCCCTTGCACGAACGGCCAATTGCTGGCGTTGGGGTTAGTGGGGTTGGTGATGTTGTCGAAGGCGACAACTAGGTAGTAGCTCGCCACCATCAGGACGAAGACCGAAGTGACAAGCCGCGCCACAGGCCAGATGGACCACCGGGTTTCGCCGTACGCCATGCCCGCACGCTAACGCAACGTGACACCTAGGCTCAGGGCAATGAGCGATCACGAGACCCCCATTCGATTCGTGCTCGCGTCACGTTCACCCGCCCGACTCGCAACGCTGCGTGCCGCCGGCGTGGAGCCCGAGGTGATCGTCAGCCACGTAGACGAAGAAGCGATCGAAGGGTCCATGCCCGATGCGCCGCCGGCCGAGCTCGCGCAAATCCTTGCCCGCGCCAAGGCCGAAGCAATAGCCGGCGCACTCACCAGCCCGGCGATCGTGGTGGGCTGCGACTCGGTCTTCGAACTCGACGGACGCCCCTACGGCAAGCCCGGAACCAGGGAGGTTGCCCGCGAACGCTGGCAGCAGATGTTCGGTAAGAACGGGATCCTGCACACCGGCCACTGCGTAATCGACACGGCAACGAACCAGCGCGCAGAAGCGACCGCCAGCACGACGGTCACCATGGGAACGATGACGTCGCAGGAGTTGGACGACTATCTCGCGACCGGTGAACCCCTCGAAGTCGCGGGCGGCTTCACCTTGGATGCGCTCGGGGCACCCTTCATCGAGTCCATTCATGGCGATCCCTCCACCGTCGTGGGAATCTCGCTGCCCACGCTCCGGAATCTGCTTGCCGACCTTGGTTTCAGGTGGACCGCGCTGTGGAATACGAACCTCGGGTAGCCCACCCCCACCGATAGAGTCCGGCCTCATGCAGAAGGTCTTGATCGCCAATCGGGGCGAGATCGCCGTGCGGGTCATCCGCGCCTGTCGCGACGAAGGCTTGACGTCGGTCGCCGTCTACGCCGACCCCGATCGCGACGCGATGCACGCCCAGATGGCCGACGAGGCATTCGCTCTCGTGGGCGAAACGGCCGCGGAAACATACCTGGACATCGCCAAGATCGTCGACGCCGCGACACGGTCTGGGGCAGACAGCATCCATCCCGGGTATGGCTTCCTGTCCGAGAACGCGGACTTCGCGCAGGCGGTCATCGATGCCGGCCTTACCTGGATCGGGCCACCGCCACAGGCGATTCGCGATCTCGGGGACAAAGTGTCCGCTCGACACATCGCGCAGCGCGCTGGTGCGCCGCAGGTCCCAGGAACCTCTGACCCTGTCGCTGGATCAGACGACGTTGTTGCTTTCGCACAGGAATTTGGCCTTCCGGTCGCCATCAAGGCAGCGTTCGGCGGCGGCGGTCGAGGATTGAAGGTGGCTCGCACCCTGGAGGAGATTCCCGAGTTGTACGACTCGGCTGTTCGTGAAGCGGTGGCAGCTTTCGGTCGCGGGGAGTGTTTCGTGGAGCGCTACCTCGATCGCCCGCGTCACGTCGAAACGCAGGTGCTCGCCGACCAGCACGGTAACGCCGTCGTGGTGTCCACACGCGACTGTTCGCTGCAACGACGGCATCAAAAGCTCGTCGAAGAGGCGCCCGCACCCTTCCTGACTGCGCAGCAACAAAAGTCCTTGTATGAAGCGAGCAAAGCGATCGTGAAAGAGGCCGGCTACTACGGAGCAGGAACGTGTGAGTTTCTCGTCGGCGAAGACGGTGTGATCTCCTTCCTCGAGGTCAACACTCGACTCCAAGTGGAGCACCCGGTCAGCGAGGAGGTCACCGGGATCGATCTCGTGCGAGAGCAGTTCCGCATTGCTCGAGGCGAGGTGATCGACACCGATGACCCGGTGGTTCGCGGCCATTCAATCGAGTTTCGGATCAACGGAGAGGATCCCGGCCGCGGCTTCCTCCCGGCTCCGGGCTCCCTGGTCACGTGGAAGATGCCCAGCGGTCCGGGTGTGAGAGTCGACGCCGGCTTTCGCGCGGGAGACGTCATCAGTGGGAACTTCGACTCGTTGCTCGCCAAGCTGGTGGTGACGGGCAAGAACCGCACCCAGGCTCTGCAACGGGCACGTCGCGCTCTTGCCGAGTTCGAAGTCGAAGGCATCGCGACGGCTCTGACTTTCCACCGCGTCGTCGTGGAGGAGGACGACTTCGCTCCCGCGGACGGAACCGCCTTTCGTGTGCACACGCGCTGGATTGAAACCGAGTTCGACAATCAGATTCCGGCCTACGACGCGACCACTGTCGCCGATCAACCACCCGGGGGCCGTGAGTCCGTTGTCGTCGAAGTCGATGGCAAGCGGATCGAAGTCACGCTTCCCACAGGCTTTCGCAGTCCCGCTCCAGCACACGGCACCAAGAAGGCGGCTCCTCGCCGAAAGAACGCTGCGTCGGGAGCGGCGGCGACCGGGGATGCTGTGGCCGCCCCGATGCAGGGAACCATCGTCAAAGTGGAAGTGGCTGAGGGTGACGCGGTGAACGAAGGCGACCTCATCGTCGTGCTCGAGGCAATGAAGATGGAGCAACCACTGACGGCGCATAAGTCGGGCACGGTCACCAGCCTCAGCGCAGACGTCGGAGCGACCGTCACGCCGGGGTCGGTCATCTGCGATTTGAAGGACTAGCCGCAGCACCTCTCAGACGCGGACATCGCACGGCTGCGTTAGCAACCTGCGTTCAAACGCACCTGCGGGCGCACCCCTGTGTCCTCGCACGCGCCCGCGCTACATGCCTACTGCGTCAAATGCGAGCGCAACCATTCGACGTAGTCCCCCGGGGCCCCGGCCGCGGACGCGGCGTCTGCAATCGCGAAGACATGTTCAGCCGACGGCAGGCCGCCCTCGTACGCGTCGAGCGCGTATAGATAGGCGAGGCTTTGACCGTCCAGCGTGTCCACCCGGACCCGCACCTTTCGCCAGAAGCCGATCTCGACGTCTTCCCACATATCCAAACGCTGCTCGTCGAGTTCGGTGACGTTGTAGACGGCGACGAAGACGGCCGATTCGGTGTCCTCGACCACCGTCGGAAGGGCGCCTCCGAACCCGAGTTCCTCACCCGCGAAGGTCAGCCGCCACCCCCGCAGCCAACCGGTGCCTTCCATCGGTGAGGCTGGCGCACGCTCGGCCATCCGAGAAGGGTCGAGGTTCACCCCGTAGGCGGCATAGAGGGCCATGGGCTCACAGTAGGCACCCAGGCGGCCGCTGAGAAGGTCCGCGAGAGAATGGGGGCGTGTCCCAGTCGTCTCGCGTGGTCATCATCGGCGATGGCCCGGGCGGATACGAAGGGGCGCTGGTCGCTCGTCAACTCGGCGCAGACGTCACGCTCGTCAGCGCCGGCCAGATCGGTGGCTCGGCCGTCCTGACCGATTGCGTCCCCAGCAAGACACTGATCGCAACGTCGGAGGCGATCGATCAAGCGGCCGCGTCGGGCTACCTCGGGGTTCGCATCGACGGTAGGCCCGCCGACCGGTCGGCGTTCAGCGTCGACCTCGCCACCGTCAATGAGCGAATCCTCGAACTCGCCCACGCGCAAAGTGCCGGCATTCGTCAACACCTCGAACAGGCAGGGGTCGAGATCGTCCACGGTCGGGGCACGTTGACGTCTGAGGCCACCATCGAGGTGACCAACGACGATGCATCGTGGGACGTCGCCGCGGACACGATGCTCTTCGCCACCGGAGCGCGCCCCCGCGTGCTTGCCGAAGCTACCCCCGACGGGGAACGCATCCTGTCGTGGGAACAGATCTACCAACTCGACGAACTCCCCGAGCACCTGATCGTGGTGGGCTCGGGAGTGACGGGGGCGGAGTTCGCCAGCGCCTTTCATGCTCTCGGGAGCACCGTCACGCTCGTCTCATCACGTGATCGAGTTCTCCCCGGCGAAGACGTCGACGCCGCTGGGGTGCTCGAGGATGTCTTCACGCGTCGTGGACTCAACGTCCGTTCGCGTTCTCGCGCCGTTGCTGCCCGGCGCGTAGACGACTCAGTGATCGTGACCTTGGATGACTCAAGCACCCTTCAGGGCAGTCACGTGCTGATGGCGGTTGGTTCGCTGCCCAACACCGATGATCTGGGCTTGGAATCGGCTGGCGTTTCGACCGACTCTCGGGGCTTCATCACCGTCGATCGTGTGTCACGAACAAGCGCACGTCACATCTATGCCGCCGGAGACTGCACGGGGGTGAACATGCTTGCGTCCGTCGCCGCCATGCAGGGAAGAATTGCGATGTATCACGCATTGGGTGATGCGGTTGCTCCGTTGGAGTCGACCGCAATCTCCAGCACAATCTTCACCGAACCTGAAATAGCGACGGTCGGCCTGCAGCAAGCAGATCTGGATAGCGGGAGCTTTCGCGGCACCACCGTCCTGTTGCCCCTTCGCACGAACGCGCGAGCGAAGATGCACGGCCATCGCGATGGTTTCGTCAAACTCTTCGCTCGCAAAGGTTCGCAGATCGTCGCGGGTGGTGTTGTGGTCGCTCCGAACGCCAGTGAACTCATTCATTCCATCACGCTCGCTGTCGACAACCGTCTGACCGTCGATCAGCTCGCGCAGGCCTTCACGGTGTATCCGAGCCTGTCCGGATCTGTTGCGGAAGCGGCCCGCCGAATGCACGCGACGCAGTAGGTTTCTCGGGTGACTGACGAGACAACGCGCGCGGCGAACGAGTCCGCCCAGCAGGCCGCAGCACGCCTGCAGACACTGACCGCGGTCGATCGCCACGACGTTGCGGTGATCCTTGGTTCGGGATGGGTGCCAGCAGCGGAACTACTCGGCGAGACCACCAGCGAGTTCCCGGTCACGGACCTGCCGGGCTTCGCTCCCCCCGCCGTCGAGGGCCACGCCGGTCGATTCCGCAGCATCAACGCGGATGGCACCCGGGTGCTGGCCTTCCTCGGGCGCACCCACCTATACGAGGAACGCGGCGTGGATGCCGTCACGCATGCTGTTCGCACCGCGCACTTCTCGGGATGTCAGACGGTGGTCTTGACGAACGGTTGCGGCGGCCTTGATCCAGCATGGTCGCCCGGGACACCGGTCTTGATCCGCGATCACATCAACCTGACGGGTGCGAGCCCACTGCACGGGGCGCACTTCGTGGACCTCACCGACCTCTATAGCGCGAGGTTGCGCACGATGTGCCGAACGATCGATCCGAGTCTCCCCGAGGGGGTCTACTGCCAATTCCGTGGCCCGATGTACGAGACGCCCGCGGAAATCGGCATGGTCGCCGCGATGGGTGGAACTCTCGTCGGAATGAGCACCGCGCTGGAGGCGATCGTCGCGCGCAGTCTGGGCATGGAGATTCTCGGCCTGTCCCTGGTGACCAATGCCGCCGCGGGAATGACAGGTGAACCTCTCAACCACGAGGAAGTCCTCGCGGCGGGCCAGGCAGCGGCTACGCGCATGGGCGATCTTCTCAGCAAGGTCATCCGCGCCCTCTAGGACGCCACTGTTCCATGGACCTCCACGACATGGCTCGAGCGTGGCTCGACCAAGACCCCGACCCCGTGACCCGCAGCGAACTCGAACGACTCATCGAGGCGGACGATGCCGAGCTGGCTGACTGCTTCGCCGGGCGCCTGCACTTCGGAACGGCCGGCCTTCGGGGGCCGCTCGGGCCCGGACCAAACCGCATGAATCGGGTCGTCGTCCTTCAATCCGCCGCGGGCCTGGCTCGCTACCTGACGGCGCACTTTGCACCGGGGTGCTCCGTCGTCATCGGATACGACGCCCGGCACAACTCCGATGTCTTCGCCCACGACACCGCGTCGATCATGCAGGGTGCCGGAGTGCGAGCCTTCGTGCTCCCCCGCCCGCTGCCCACCCCGGTCCTCGCATTCGCCATTCGGCACCTCGGGGCGTCCGCGGGCGTGATGGTCACCGCGAGCCACAATCCGCCGCAAGACAATGGGTACAAGGTCTACCTGGAGGACGGATGCCAGATCGTTCCGCCGGTGGATGAGCAGATCGCCTCGATGATCGATTCGGTGGCCTCCTCGATGCGCGTGGATGAACTTCCGACCAATGACGACTGGCAGACACTCGATGAATCCATCGTGAACGGCTACGCAGAGCGCGCACTTGAGATCCTCGGCCCCGACGAGGTGGGTCGGCGCGCCGAAGTGGTCAGTGTCATCACTCCGATGCATGGTGTGGGTGGTCGACTCCTGGAGCAACTGTTGAGTGATGCTGGCTTTGCTCCCTGCGTGCGGGTCGACGCTCAATTCGACCCGGACCCCAACTTCTCCACGGTAGCTTTCCCGAACCCTGAGGAGCCAGGCGCCATGGACCTCGCGCTCACGATGGCCGAGCGGGTGCGACCGGATGTGATTGTCGCGAACGATCCCGATGCGGATCGGTGCGCGATCGGAGTCCCGACTCCCGACGGAGCACACCGCATGCTGTCTGGTGACGAGGTCGGCTACGCCTTGGGGTGGTGGGCCAGTCGGCGAGATTCGAGCCGAGGCACGTTGGCACAGTCGCTTGTCTCCGGCGGAATGCTGAAGGCGATCGCAGATTCATCAATGTTGGACTATCAGCAAACGTTGACGGGTTTCAAATGGATCGGCCGGATCCCCACCTTGCGATTCGGCTACGAGGAGGCGCTGGGCTATTGCGTCGATCCCGAAACCGTGCGCGACAAGGACGGAATCACCGCCGCGCTCGCGGTGGTGGACCTCATCGCTGAACTAAAGGCCGAATCCCGGTCGATTCTGGACCTCTTAGACGATCTGGCCCGTGAACACGGCCTGTACGCCACCCGCCAGGTGTCGTTGCGCGTCGCTGATCTCTCGACCATCCGCAACATCATGGAGTCGCTGCGCAGTCAACCCCCAGCCACCGTGGGAAAGCGGGAGGTAGAGGCGATCGTCGACCTTCAACAGGGAACGGATCTTCCCCCGACCGACGGTCTCGTCCTCACTCTCGCCGCGCAGGGCCGCATCATCGTGCGGCCAAGTGGCACCGAGCCCAAGATCAAGGCCTATCTGCAAGTGGTCGTGGAGGTGGGATCGAACATCGACGATGCCCGCGAGACCGCTGAGCGTCAACTAGACGATCTAGCGGACGATGTCGGACAGTGGTTCTCCGGTTAGCAGTCAAGCCTCGAATCTCCGCGTTTACAGCGTTTCAGCACATAAGTGACGCCCGTTGGACGCGGAACAACCAGCCAGGCTCCGGCGCGACCGCACACCACCGATCGCGATACCCTCATAGCCGACCAGACGAGTATCACGAACCAAGAAAGCGACGCGGCGGTGGATAACAGCAAACTCACAAGCCTGCTTCACGGGCTGCCGGGAGTTGATCAAGTAGGGCTTGAAGGGCGCGCCGCCACGCTCGCCACTCGCTCCATCAAAAAGGACTCGAAGATCTGGGCTATCGACACCGCCATCTCGATGGTGGACCTGACCACGCTCGAAGGCATGGACACCGATGGCAAAGTCCGCTCCCTGTGCGCGAAGGCGCTCCACCCCGATCCCACAGATCCGACCTGCCCCGCGGTGGCAGCGGTCTGCGTGTACGGGGATCTGGTGGCGACCACGCGCGCCTGCGTCGCAGATCGAATCCACGTGGCAGCGGTCGCCACCGCCTTTCCGAGCGGCCGGGCCAGCATGGAAGTGAAACTCATGGACACCAAGCAGGCCGTGGCAGACGGCGCCGATGAGATCGACATGGTGATTGACCGCGGCGCCTTCCTTGCCGGCAACTACGCGAAAGTCTTCGAAGAGATCGTCGCGGTGAAGGAGTCGTGCGGGGACGCCCACCTGAAGGTCATCCTTGAAACCGGAGAGCTGAAAACCTACGACAACGTTCGTCGGGCCAGTTGGCTCGCCATGCACGCCGGCGCCGATTTCATCAAGACCAGCACCGGGAAGGTGTCTCCGGCGGCCACCTTGCCGGTGACCTTGCTGATGCTCGAAGCCGTCCGCGACTTCGCTGACCAGACCGGTACCCGCATCGGGGTCAAGGCAGCCGGAGGCATCAAGACGAGCAAGGACGCCATTCGCTACCTGGTGATGGTGAACGAGACCGTGGGCGAGGGCTGGCTCAACCCCGACATGTTCCGCTTCGGAGCTTCGAGCCTGCTCAACGACCTACTCATGCAACGTCAGCGCATGCGCGACGGTCACTATTCCGGCCCCGACTACGTGACGATCGACTAGACAGATCACGAGGACAATCCATGCCATTCGACTACGCCCCCGCACCGGAATCGCGTTCCATCGTGGACATCGAATCCAACTACGGACTCTTCATCGGCGGATCCTTCACCGAACCCACCAGCGGCGAGTTCTTCAAAACCATCGATCCGGCCACTGAGGAGGTGCTCAGCGAGGTCGCCGAAGCCGGCCAGGCCGACGTGGACGCCGCCGTTGCAGCCGCCCGCCGGGCTTACGACAAGACCTGGTCCAAGATGTCCGGCAAGGACCGCGCCAAGTACATCTTCCGAATCGCCCGTCTGATCCAGGAGCGCTCTCGTGAGCTCGCGGTCCTTGAGACCTTGGATAACGGAAAACCGATTCGAGAGTCCCGCGACGTTGACCTACCGCTCGTGGCCGCACACTTCTTCTACCACGCGGGCTGGGCCGACAAACTCGAGTTCGCAGGCTACGGACCCGACCCGAAGTCTCTCGGCGTCGCCGCGCAGGTGATTCCGTGGAACTTCCCGTTGCTGATGCTTGCCTGGAAAGTCGCTCCCGCCTTGGCCTGCGGCAACACGGTGGTGCTCAAGCCCGCGGAGACGACGCCACTCACCGCTCTCGCGTTCGCCGACATCTGTCAACAGGCCGGACTCCCGCCGGGCGTCGTCAACATCATCACCGGTGCCGGCGAGACGGGGCGCATGCTCGTCGAACACCCAGATGTGGACAAGGTTGCCTTCACCGGCTCGACCGAGGTCGGAAAAGCCATTCAGCGAGCGGTCGCTGGCACCAAGAAGAAGCTCACCCTCGAGCTCGGCGGCAAGGCAGCCAACATCGTCTTCGACGACGCTCCCATTGATCAGGCCATCGAGGGCATCGTCAACGGCATCTACTTCAACCAAGGACATGTCTGCTGCGCCGGAAGTCGGCTTCTGCTCCAGGAGTCCATCGCCGACGAGGCGTTGGCCTCCTTGAAGCGCCGCCTGACGACCCTTCGCCTCGGAGACCCGCTCGACAAGAACACCGATATCGGGGCCATCAATTCGTCCATGCAGTTGAGCAAGATCGAAGAGCTCACCGCCGCCGGTGAGGCCGAAGGAGCCGAACGCTGGAGCCCCACCTGTCCGATCCCCGACAAAGGCTTCTGGTTCCCACCAACGCTCTTCACGAACGTGACTCAGGCTCACCGGATTGCCCGCGAGGAGATCTTCGGTCCCGTCCTGTCGGTTCTCACGTTCCGTACCCCCGAGGAGGCTGTTGCGAAAGCCAACAACACCCCCTTCGGGCTTTCGGCAGGAATCTGGACCGAGAAGGGCAGCCGCATTTTATGGATGGCGAACCAGATGCGCGCCGGGATCGTCTGGGCCAACACCTTCAACAGATTCGATCCCGCGAGCCCCTTCGGAGGCTTCAAGGAGTCGGGCTTCGGCCGAGAGGGTGGAGTGCAAGGTTTGGGTGCGTACCTCAACGTGGAGGATCCGTCATGAGCAGAGTCGACGTCCGTAAGACGCACAAGCTCTTCATCGGAGGGGCTTTCCCGCGCAGCGAGTCGGGACGCACCTACGAGGTCACCGATTCCAAAGAACAATTCCTGGCCAACATGGCTTTGGCCAGCAGGAAGGATGCCCGGGATGCGGTGTTGGCGGCGCGCTCCGCCGTCGCCAAGTGGTCGGCGGCCACCGCCTACAACCGCGGGCAGGTTCTCTACCGGATCGCCGAGGTCATGGAAGGCCGCCGCGAGCAATTCATCTCGGAGGTATCCGACTCCGAGGGTGTTTCGTCGAGAAAGGCGGGCGCCCATGTTGACGCCGCCATCGACCGGTGGGTCTGGTACGCGGGCTGGGCGGACAAGTACGCCCAAGTGATCGGCAACACTAATCCCGTCGCCGGACCCTTCTTCAATTTCTCCGTACCCGAGCCCACGGGAGTCGTGGCGGCGGTAGCACCGCAGGACGCCAGCATCCTCGGCTTGGTCAGCGTC
>JAAHTH010000212.1_pt2 | contig 15587 bp, 20 predicted proteins | sample 6116091 | NCBI WGS metagenome assembly JAAHTH01 (sample SAMN13939990, study PRJNA603662) | sponge metagenome | isolation source: marine sponge | host: Mycale hentscheli | place: New Zealand | collected 2006
GAGTATGCCGAGAACAATCCAGTTCAGCAGATGGAAGAAGCTGTCGCTGAGATGGTGCGGGATCAACGGGCAAACCCAAGCTTGGTGTCAGGCAAGCCTGCTAACCTGCTGCGTCGAGCTACACGCTTCATGTCATCAATGAAGAATGCTCTTGATGGCTCTGGATTCGGATCATTTGAGGGCATCATCGATGACATCTCATCTGGTCGAGTTGGATCTAGGCCAAGAGATGAAGTTCGCACGTTGCAACTTACCGAGCGAGAAGCTGGTGTATCCGCCACTGCACCCAGTCAGGTGCTGCCTACAGCAGGCGCTGAAGATGATCCGTCAAGGGTTGGCAAGCAAGGTGGCCCAAGGATGGCTGACTTCATTGAACAGCCTGTCTTCTCAAGAGGGCGCGACATCAAGACCTCACAGGTCAGAGAGTTGATGGATTCGTCGCCAATAACGCAGCAGTTCTTAGACCCAGAAAGGGTTGACTACCAGTTCAGGGACGCTGTAGATCCATCGTCACGATCAACTGTGACCATGATGACCCCGAATGAGTTTCTAAAGCTTGCAGCTACAGGCGTAGACCGCTCTAAAACCGAGCGCGTTGATGCAATGGCTGCTGCGGGGCAGAAGTTTCAACCAAACTTCCTACAGTTCACTGCCAATGAGCGTGGCGCTGCCAGCATTACTGGGCACGAGGGCAGGCACAGGGCCAGATACTATGCCTCGCAAGGCTATGGCGACACACTGATGCCAGTGACCTTGACATCTGCTGGTGGCACGGCTGGGGAGTTGAGATTTGGCGAGTCAGACGCAAGACCGAGCGCCCTGTACAAAGAAGATGATAGGGCTTATGTAGGGCTGGTTAGCGAGGGCGTCACCGCCGGTCAGGTTGATCCGTCAGTTCTTGAGGAAGTGCAGCTACAGTTCCCTAAGACCATACCGTTTGACTTGTATGGGTTCACGGAAGACGGCATCCCGATGTTCGATTCGAGACCCGTTCTCAAGGACAGGGACTACACAGGGCCGGTGTTCTCTCGTAAAGCAAAGGGTCAGGTAAGCACACGGTTCCCAACTGCTGTGCGAAGAACAGAAGATCCGCTAGATGATCTGCTAGTCAACGACTATCAAGCGTTCACAGGCGACAAGCCAGTGTTCACAAAGAACATGGCACTGATCAAGGACGCCAGCATATACCCAATCCTGCGGAAGGATCGCGCTCTTAGAACCGACGAGCAGAAGGCGGAGAGCTTTGTCGAGATAGTGAAGGACAACCTGCTGTACATATACGACATGGTTGACCCATCTATCAGGGAGACATCCAAGCTCTGGTACGAGGGCGCAAACAAGCTAGCCCAACGAATGGCAAGCAAGCACAACATAAGCTTGGAGCAGGCTTCCGCCGTGCTAGCTAACCTGTCGCCCCAGAAAGACTGGTACATGAATGCGTCTCTGGGTGAGCGCACCGCAGACATATTCTTCGAGCAGGCAGACACCCCGTTCAATGGCGAGATGATGGACACTGCAAAGCGGCTGTATCTCAAGAAAGATGCGTCCGCTAAGTCCAAGGCTATATCGTCCAAGATCCTGCCAGAGATAGATGGCAAGACCATTAACGAGATCCTTGCTGGCGATTCAGACAAGGTTAACTTGCAGCTTGCGTACTACATCAGGACGTATGACGAGACATACAACAGCCGTGCCCACAGGATCATATCTCCTGACGGCACGATCATGGACTACGTCAAGACGGTCAAAGGCGAAGACGCTGGTGCTGGCTGGGGATCTATGAACGAGATCGCCAAAGCTGTCGTTGCCCTAAGGTCAAACGACATCGACGTGATCTCCTCATCCTTGGGCACCCAGAACAAGGTTCGCAATTTCTATAACAACATCTTTGATCCACAGTCGGATCTTGGGTTTGTCACGATTGATACCCACGCTGTAGCGGCAGGTCTGTTGCAGCCTTTGAGCGGCAAGTCGGAGCCTGTCATACACAACTTCGGTGGTGGTGTGGTAGGTAAGACTGGCGCGTCAAGCTCTAAGATTACCGGGATCAATGGCACCTACTCCCTGTTTGAAGAGGCGTACCGCAGGGCCGCAGCGGAGCGTGGTGTACTAGCCAGAGAGATGCAGTCCATCACATGGGAAGCTATCCGTGGGGTGTTCACTCCAAGCTACAAGAATAGCGAAGACAACGTTAAGTTTGTGGATAACGTATGGCGACAATACAACAAACGACTGATAGACTTAGATAAAGCTAGGCAAGAGGTACTACTACATGCGTCAGCAGGACAAATCCCCAACCCAGACTGGGCCGATAGACCCCGTGATGCAGTACCTCAAGGCGAGCAACCTCCCACTTACGAGGACAACGTATCTTACGCTAGCGTATCCAGACCAGAAGCTGGAGGGCCAGCTTTCAGCCGAAGAAGAAGCGGAGCTTCCAGAGAAGATACAGGTCTAGCCCGTAAGCGCATACCTGACGGACAGGTCAAGGCTACTGTCGAGGCTAACGCAGAAAAGGCGAAAGACTTCGCCTCTGGCTACGCTCCAAAGATAAACCCAAGCGCAGATCCATACGCACAAGCTGTCGCTGCTGATCCAGAGAAAGGACAGAAGCTGTCCCGTGAGCAGCAGATCATGTTCTCTCGTGGCAACGAGCCAGAGAGACCCGGCGATGTGCAGAGGACAATGGACAAGCTGGTTGCTAACCCAGCCAACATCACTCCCGGCGAGACATACCTAAACGTTCTTGAGCGTGGGCCGATACGCAACTTCATCACTGGTCTGAAGCAGGGCACAGTATTCCGATACGCACAGTTTGAGGCGCTTGAGAAGACGCTTGATAGAGATGTCATGGCAAGCTCTGCTGCTCTGCCTGCGCTGATGGCAGCCGACAGATCCAATGCTATCGCTGGTGCTGCGATCAAGTACGGCAACGCCGTTTACAAGGATGGGCGCACCACGGTAGAAGACTTCAGCCACACCTTCTCAGCAGACTCAAGCAGGCCCGGAGAAACCGTGCAGTTCAGGGGTCTTGCTGGAGTCATGGGTCTGCTGTTCAACGACAAGGGTTCGCTGGAGAAAGATGCCCAAGCTTATGCCATTGCAAGACGAGCAGAGGGGCTGCGTAAACGAGGGATAGATTCTCCCGGCACCCCAGAAGAGCAGCTACAAATCATCCAGTATGTAGAGCGAAATCACCCAGAGATCAAAGACTGGTATGAGGTTTGGCAGGCATACAATGCTAAGACCATCCAGTTCCTGCGGGACACAGGCGTTCTTGATGCTGAGATGGCAGAGATATGGGCCGCTCAGTCAGACTACGTGCCGTTCTATCGTCAAGCAGAAGGCAGAGACGTGCCCAATGCGCCCAATATGTTCGGCGGTCTGACCACGGCAGGCAGTTTCAAGGGCATAACAGGCACTGATACCGCGCTCAACGTACCGTTGCTTGATGCGATCACGACCAACATGGCTGCCGCAATCAGCATGGGCATGAACAACGTGGCCCAGCAGCGAGTGGTACGGAATATGGTACGTTATGGTCTTGCTTACGAATTGCCAAAGGGCAAGTCAGGCAAGGGTCTTAACGTTGTTACCTTCAGGGTTCAAGGCAAAGACAGGAAGTTTGTCATTGACGATCCGCTAGTCTTTACGTCTTTGCAACCGATGGAAGGTGGTGCTGGCTACGACTTCCTCAACAATATATTTGGCGCTCCCGCTAACTTCTTGCGGGAGACCGTCACAAGAGCGCCGCCGTTTGTTGCTGCTAACATGATGCGAGACACGCTGTCGGCGTATCAGACTTCTGGCGCTGACTTCGTTCCAATCATAGACACTCTCCGTGGTTTTGCGAAAGACATGTCAGAGCTTGAACGGTCTGGCGTTGTCGGCGGGTATGACTTCTCGAAAGATCCTGCTGACATAGGCAAGTTCATGACTACGCAACTGCGAAAGCAGGGAGAGATCAAGGATGACAGAGGTCTTACTACAAAATTTGTGATGGGAATCTGGGATGGTCTAGGTGATATAACAACTAGGTCAGATTTTGCTACCCGCAAGGCTGTTCATGATGATGTGCTGGCCCGTACAGGGGACAGGGCAGAGGCAGAGTTCCAAGCATTAGAGGTAATGAACTTTGGTCGCCGTGGCTCACACCCTGTGATGCGATTGCTGACTACAGCGATACCATTCCTCAACGCAAGAATTCAAGGTCTAGATCTGCTGTTGAACGCAGCGACTGGAGTCAGAAGCTCGAACAAAGAGTTGAGCAGACGCAAAGCGGTAGGCTCATTCATCGCAAGAGCAGGCATTCTTGCCTCGGCCAGTGCAATGTATTACCTACTGGTTAGCGATTCAGAGGATTATCAAGAAGCAACGGAAGAAGAAAAGGACAACAACTGGATCATTCCTATGCCGGGAGATATTCCTGCGCTGAAATATCCAATCCCATTTGAAGTTGGCTTACTGTTCAAGACCCTGCCAGAACGCATGATGCGCTCAATGACCGGCGACACGACGAGCAGACAGAGTGTTGAGTCATTAGAAAGGGCGGTCGTCAGCACCTTAGAATTCCCGTTGACTGGGCCGCAGGCGATATCCCCGATAATAGAAACGGTAGCAAACTACAACTCATTTACTGGCAGAGCCATTGTCCCTCAATACATAGCTAGCAGTCTTGCTGGAGAGGCCCAAGTTCTCAGCAGCACGTCTGAGTTATCAAAGGAAGCGGGGAGACTGTTTGGTATCAGTCCCATCAAGATGGATCACCTGATCAGAGGATACACCGGAACGATTGGCGGCTATGTGCTTGCGCTGTCTGACTTGGTGTTAAAATCTGAGACTCTTACTGGGGACAAAACCAAGCTTCTACCGGCACGACCCATATACGACAGTCCATTGCTGCGACGATTCTTTACAAGAGAGTTTGGCGCAGGGAGAACCGAGGAGTTCTACGACATGGCTGGCTATGTGGACGAAGTGTACAAGACGTACAGCAAGCTGCGTGTTGACAGACCAGAGCAGGCTAAGAGGTACATAGCTGGTAGAGAGTACCTGCTGCCGATGTATAGTGAGCAAGCGGAGATCCGGCGTGGCTTGTCGTATCTCAGAAAGGAAGAGCAGGCGATACGCCGTATGGATATCTCTCCCGAAGAGAAGCAGGAGAGGATCAGAGAGGTGGAGATACGCAAGCGTCGATATCTTGAGGTTGTGCCAAGAATGCGGGAGAACATAGAGATCCCTGCAATTGATCTTGGGTCTGGGCTGCGGTGACCTAGTCGTTAGGGTTCCAGCAGCCAACCGTCTGGATCATGTGATCCTGTCCTGAGAAAGTGCAAGACCAGACACAGATCTGGTCTCCACTCTCACCTATGTAGCTACCTACAAGCTCCCACTGATGGACGTGCGCGTGAGCGCACATCGCAACGAACACTAGCAGTGTGGCGGCTAACGTTTTCATTTCCGTGGATCGTCGCCCATTGAGTAGCGGGTGTACCAGATGTCCTTGGCCTTATCCAGCAAGGCATCTGCCTCGTTGCCTTTCTTGCCAGCCCTCCACTTGTACTTGAACGCAGAGATCTCTGCATACTCCCTGACGCGCTGCTCACCAAACACTGCGACCATAGCATCGATACATTCGATACCGCTGTCGGTGTAGTGTGTGGGGCTGTTTGCTATGTCGTGAGGCGTCACCTCTAGTACGTCCGACGATTCGTCCGTATCCTTCTTGTACCAATCAACGATGCGTTCATGCGTCTTTGAAAAGACACGATGACGATCATTTTCCAGCACCTTCTTTAGCGAGTTAAACGACACTCCCATATGCTGTGACAGGTCAAGGATCGCTGCTGTTCTAGACATACCCCAGTCAGACTCACTCGATCCAACCATCGACTCCAAGTGATTAACGATCTTTCGACTAACCTTATGACCTCGTGGTGCGCTTTTAGTCTCCATACTTAAAACTCCTTAAATCGGCTGATCTCGTAGTAGGCAACAGGCTCCAAGTCCTGATTGTCATTACGATCTACCCTACCGCCGAACCCGACGCTATCGGGGTCTTTGTTAAAGTTTATCCAGCCACAGTTATCTTTCCATTTCACAATCAATAGGCACTCAACACCTGTTGCATTTGTGAGCGCCCTAGCCGCCATTATTTTTGACACCGATATCATGTAGGTGGGATAGGTATCCTTGTTCACCTTCCGACACTTGATCTCACCGAAGAGCACGATGCTATCGCCTCGCATGAAGCTGATGTCTATCGGATACTTCGATGGATTCCGAACCCAATCCATCCGATGCCTGCTGGCAAAGACATCAGCGACATGCTTTTCGTAATCGATGTCGCTTTGACTTTCGTATACTGGTCTCATGACTAGAACGGGATGTCATCCTCGAAGTCATCGAAGTTGTCCTGTGCTGCTGGCTTGGGCGCAGGCGGTGGTGCGGCCTGTGCGCCGTCAGGCGGCATGGTCTCTCCGCTAAGGCTGAGATAAACCCCGCTGTCTCCTTGGTTCTTCCAAGCCGCGAGGCGGAAGTCTACGGACTCAAGGTTAGGGTCTCCTTTGAAGTGCGCTGCAATATGCTTCGCCTGTTCGCGGGTGACCACAACCTTGCCTCTGAAATGCGGAGCCTTGTCAGACTTTCGCTTGTCGCCCTCGTTGTACAGGGTTCCTTTGCTTTTCTCAGCGAGTTCATAGTTAGGCATTAGCCTTCTCCTTCTGTGTTGGCGGTAGCTATCTCAGCCTTGCGCCGTTGATAAGCCTGCTTGATCTCTTCATAGACCGCAGGGTGATGATTCTGAATGGTGGTGATTGTCCCCTTGTTGTTGCGGTACAGTCCCGCCACATCAGAATGTTCGGGTAGCCAGTCGTTCCAAATCTCTAAGAACGCTTGGGCATGAGCCTCTTCGCTGTAGTCGATACCGTCCTCGTCGGGTTCGGGCTTCTTCGGTTCAGGCTTCTTCGGTTCAGGCTTCTTTGCTGGCTTGCCTTTGACTTCAGCAACAGGCTGCTCTGCTTGAGGCAGATCCTCTCCAGCGTAGACGTACATGCCCAGACCGAATAGCGCCATGCACTTCACTAGGCATCGCATCTTAGCGTCCGAGATATCCCGTGCGTTGGGCCTGACGATGGCTTGGTTCTTGTTGTTCATGACCGGCAGCCACATGTGTCGAGCCAACGTGCCGATCACGATTGAGCAATGCACTGTCACGCTGCCGTCTTCATGCACTTCGTTGTGAGGGAAGTCCATAATCGCGTTGGGGTAGTGATCCATCAGGGTCATCCACCCATGCGCCCACGATAAGTATCGTAAGCCCATCTTGGTTTCTACAAAGCTTTCAACGTTGACTGCTGAAAGGGTCTGCCAAATATCCTGAAAGGTTGGCTCTGAATTGTTTTGCGTCGATCCCATACCATAGCTCCATCTTTTTTTCTATTAACGTTACAACCTCAATCGGTGCCAGTTCATCAAACACCTTGAACGGAATCTCATCGATCCGCCCTTTCGCCCAACTGAAATGCACCTCTCCTGCTGTTGGACTCATCTTCAAACTAGGGATTCGGGTGATGCTCCAGATGGCTACCATCTTTTCGTACACCCTCTTATCCATTTCTATCATGCGCTCTCCTTGTACTGATCACAGAACTCAGCGACACGACACCAGTTCTGATCACATCTTACGTGCGTCCCTTGTCGCACCTCCACTTCATGCAACTTGCTGTCAGCATGTCCACGCTCCTCAAGAAAAGACTCGGCCTCTTCCATCGAATCAAAAACTTTCATCGCACGTTTGTTCGCTGTCTTCTTGGCGGCGTAGGTTGTTGGTCGTGTCCAACGCTCGGCGTCTGTGCATGGAGGCAGCGGCTCATCACTAAAGCTTCGGAACTCTGCCTCCTGATGCAAAGCAATCCGCTCTTCCATGTAGGCATCCTGATCACCGTCTGACCATCGAGTGATGGGCAACTCAGCGATGGGTGCCTGTGGATAACCGGCATCGTTCTCAGCCTGCCTGCGATTCCAATCCCGCATGACGGCTACGATCCGTAGCTCTTGAGGGTTGACGTTCTTGGAATGACGCATCAGCCAAGCGTATGCGTTTAGTTGAAGCTCCCATTCGATCTTGTCATGGATGACTGACCACACGCTGGTGCATTTGTAGTCCACGATGCCTCGTGCATCTTGCAGATCAATAGCGCCACTGATGACCCAGTCATCTACCTCAACGAAGAGTCTCTCTTCGCTAATGACATCACCTTCAGTGTGATCCTCGAACACCTTGTGAACAGCAGTGCCCAGTACAGACCACATCTTTTCACTGACATCCTCAGTAAGACTGTCCCAGTGACGCTCCCTCAGGATGCGTACCTGTGGCGAATCGATTAGCTGAGTGACAGACCGATGGCTTTTGCCACGGGTGTAGTCATCACGGCTGAGTGCCGAAACTATTGTCGGCGGCAGGTTGTGATTGTTGGTAACTCTCATTTCTCTCTGGCCCCTTCTTGCAGTACACGCGAATGCTTAATTGATCACCTTGCTGGTGCTTACCAATGTAGAATTCCCTTTCGCTTCCTGCCCCAGATCGATCTTGCCAGCGTCTGTAGGCGCTTCTTACGGCGCTCAAGCGTCTGACCACCTCGTCTTCTGTCACCGGAATATCCACTGCGTCCTTCAGAAACATCTCCCCGAATGGTATCTTTGCCATCGGTTGTCCGGGTTGAGGTACGTCCATGCTCACATCGCGCTTTATTTCTAGGTTCATAAGAGTTTTCCTGTTCATTGAAGACGATCTCTCCCATCGACTCCTGTTCCAAAATCCAATCAGTTATTTTACTCATTGCTTTTCTCCTTCTTGGGTGCGAGTATAACGACTATCGACATGAAGAACAACACCTTTCACACAACGATCTACGGCGAACCTGCAAGCAAGGCTAACAGCAGGAAGCTTGTGACGTTTGGTGGCAGGCCGAGATTCATCAAGAGTCAGAAGGCTCGTGACTATGTCGCTGAGTTTGAGAAGCAGTGCCCAACACTAGATGTGCTGCTTGATGGAGACGTGCGGGTGACAATGACTATCTACTACAAGACGCGAAGGCCAGACCTAGATGAGTCTGTGATCTTGGATTGTCTTGAGGGTCATGCTTACACCAACGATAGACAGGTCAAAGAGAAGCACATCTTCCACGGCCTCGACAAAGAGAATCCTCGGTCTGAGATCTTGGTTGAGAAGATCGATGCGTAACTTAGCCCAGTCAGTACTGGAGCAAACGCTGTTAGACATGGCGGATAAGGATGAAGAGATCAGAGCACAAGCATTTAGATGGCTGATCAACATCGATCAGTTTGATCTGTGGGAAGAAGCGGGGCTATCGAAAGAAGACTTCGTAGAAATTAGTTATGCGGTGGCGAAGGCAGACCTTGGCGTGAGACGGACGAGGGTTGCTAGAGATGCTGTAGTAAAACTGAGGGGGGCAATAGAACGTTCTATCTTAGAACGTTCTCAATAACCTTCGGTTAAATAGTACGTTCTACAGTGGAACGTTCTATAAATATCACAATCGAAAACGGTTCACAATAGAAGGAGACGCTATGAACCAGCAACTACGAGATGATGATCTCGACTATTCCATTCGCCAGCTTGGAGACGGCAGGCACCAATGCCCAGCATGTGGGCCGCATCGAAAGAAGAAGGGGGAGAAGACACTAAGCGTTACGGAAGATGGCGAGGGGTTGTTATACAACTGCTGGCACTGCGATATGTCAGGCAAGGTGAGGCACAAGAGTAGCGTGGACGATGACTTTGATATAGATGCGCCAGCCAAGGTCATGCCTATCACAAAGAAAGCAAAGACCGATCCCGTGATCTGCCAAAACTTTTTGATATCCCGTGGCATTACCCCAGAGAGAGTCGATCATCTCAAGGTCGTCGGGGCTAACCACTTCTTCCACGGCGCTGGCGATCTACCGGCGGTTGGGTTTCGGTACGAAGACACCGCCACCAAGTGGCGTAGCATCGAAGGCAAGCGGTTCATACAAGATGGCGCAGCGCAAACCTTGTGGAACGTTGAGAACGATCCGGGTGAGACCCTGACCACAGTGATCATCACTGAGGGTGAGATGGATGCTGTGTCAATCGTTGATGCCATAGGCAAACGGGATGATACCTTGGTGGTGTCAGTCCCAAACGGTGCGCCTCAGAAGGTCAGTAACCGAAAGGTTGATCCAGAAGAAGATCGCAAGTTCGCCTACCTGTGGAAGAGTAAAGACATCTTTGAGAAGGCAGAGAAGATTGTGCTAGCGATGGACACCGATGAGCCGGGAGAGGCTCTGGGTGAAGAGATCATGCGCCGCGTGGGTAGAGCCAAGTGCTACCACCTTGAGATCCCTGAAGGCTGCAAGGATGCTAATGATGTGCTGATGAAGCACGGCCCTGAGTACCTTGCAGATCTGGTAGAGGAGGCTACACCGACACCATTGGTGGGCGTGTACTCGGCAGACGATTACTCAGATGACGTGCAGTTCTTGTATGACAGGGGGCTGATGAACGGTAAGTCCACTGGTTACACTGGACTAGACGGCATCTACACGATCTTGGAGGGACAGTTGACGGTGGTCACTGGTCTGCCGGGATCTGGAAAGAGCGAATGGATTGACTCTGTGATGGTCAACCTCGCTGAAGAACACGATTGGAAGTTTGCTATCGCTAGCTTTGAGAACCCGCCAGCGATGCACATCATTAAGCTTGCTGAGAAGCGTATGCGTAAGCCCTTCTTTGAGGGACAGACAGAGCGTATGACTGAGGCTGAGATGACTGAGGCTAGGGGCTGGGTCAACGATCACTTTGCATTCCTCGACAGCAAAGACGGCGAGGCTGCCACCATCGATAACATCATAGACCGTACCAAGCAGGCGGTGATGAGGCTGGGGTGTCGGGGGTTAGTGATCGATCCCTACAACTACATCGCGCAGAACACCAACGATCAGGAACATCAGGCGATCAGCGAGATGCTGACCCGCATGGTGCAGTTCGCTAGGTCATGTGATCTACACATCTGGTTCATTGCACACCCTGCAAAGATGAGAGCTAACGACAACGGCACGATGCCGGTGCCCAATGGCAACCACATCAGTGGCAGTGCGGCGTGGTTTGCTAAGGCTGACTGCGGGATCACAGTACATAGGCTGGGGGAATACATAGAGGTTCACAGTTGGAAATGCCGATTCAAATGGATTGGTACGGTGGGTAGCGCGAAGCTATCCTATGATCCAGTGAACGGACGTTATAAAGATTATGAGGACTGGGAGGAGCAGGTAGACACCGATTCGTTTGCCAGCAGATACTCAGGCCGAAAGGATTACCATGAAAAAGACAGTGACTGGGACATCTAGTGATGCCGTCAACGACATAGGCAACCCCAAGCTGCATGAGCAGCACAAGGTGGTGTTGGAGAAGGAGGATGGTGAACCCGTTGCGAGAGCGCGGGTCACTGACCAGCTTCAGATAGATAAGATGTTGTTAGGTGGGTTGATTACTGATGTGGAACATAAGGCTGGGGAGTATATTGTCAAGACACTCTTGGATGCGGGGGCGTTTGTGCGGGGTGTTAATATGGAGGGCACCGGCTCCAGCAGTCGCTTCAAGAAGACTAACTACACGCATGGACTGATCCGATTGCGTGATGTGATCAACTGCATAGAGCAGGCGGTGGGTGAAGACACGACTCAAATGATTGTGATGTGTATGGCTAGAGATGTCAGTCCGCCAGCGGAGGATCTGATGATGTTTCGTACTGGGTTGCAGGCTCTAGATAGGGACTACATTTCGATGCATGGTTAGTCGTTGGATGCCTTGCGCCGTCCGTCAGTGTCCACTAAAATCCATGTAACGCCCGTCTCTCTCCTCGGCGTTACAACCGGCCCCGCATAGGTATCTCCTTCTGCCTGTGCGGGGTCACCCCCTCAAGTGAAATCGTAATACGTCCTGTCCTGAGGTTTTAACGCGCCCTCGTTTGCTTTGCGCTCAGACACTGGCACCGAGATAGAAATTCTTTTGGTCTTGGGTATGGCCCTGTGCATGAGTCCCTTCGGTATGTAGAGCAGATCGCCAACGGTCAGATCGATTGACGTAACATCGTCTTGATCATTCTCAAAACTGTTCGCTATCTCCCAGCTAACGTCTCCCTGTGCATGCACTAAGAAGTTATCGTCCTGATCGATGTGAAAGGGGAAGGTAGAGGCATTGGGTTCACCGCTGCAATAGAAGTGTGCGTCGGCTGCGCCTATGTAGTACTTCTCGACTGCGCCAGCGATCATGCTGATGTGAGGGGTGAGCAGTGATGCCTTTGTCAAGATCAGAGACCCGCCCCGAGTCCAGATATCATGCAGGTATCTCTTCTCGTAGTAGTCTTTGCGGCTCCAGTTGGGCCTGCTCTCTCGCTCAAGGTTGCCTCGCTCCATGCAAAGCTTACGCCCCTCAGGGGTGATGGCTTGCATGCCTGCGGTAGCCCTGTCGTTGTTGATGTAGCTACTGAACCGTTGCCAGTCAATGATGTTGTCGAACAGTTCTGTTCGGGCTTCGGTTCGGGGGAACACGGCAAAGGATTTGCCACGATGGTTTGCCTCGAACTCAACGATAGACATTGAGCCGATAAGATCTGTGAAGTCGAGCATGTTTTTCCCTGATAAGTAGTGCGGCGGATGATACGATTCGGGCCTTCAATCCACGAGCCACCCGCTTCATCGTATCTATTTCACTAAGGAGTGCGCCACACATGAGGCGCATTGCACTGACCCCGCCGCTGGCCTGCACAACGTGAGGCTCAGTATCTAAATTTCTTTGCGTTGAGAGAGTCGATCAACCATCCATCACTGATGGGAGCAAGGCTAGAGATCTCGTCAAGTCTCACACCTCTAAAGGTTTGGGTCTCTGTCTTTGACCCGTGGTCTTGTCGATACACTATTGTAACTTCGTAGTCACCACCGCGACCACTTGACAAAATCTCGTCGGCTAGTTTCATGATCTCAACCATGTCATCCATCAGACTGGTCATTGAACGCCTCCTTAACCTTTGATTGCAAGCTAGTCCACAATGCTTTCACGTTAGCTTCTTCCTCTGGGGTGTGACCCATTGTCCAAAGGCAAGTGCCGATTAGTCCGTGGATTCTTGGATCATCCTTCGATGAAGACAGCAGCCTATGCAGCATAGCGCCCTCTTCATTTGTCAGTTTCAGGTATTGTGTTTTCAGTAAACTCATCGTGCTATCTCCTTCGGTATTACGGTTGGCAGCGGGTGCGTGGCTTGCCACCGCCGTCTTAATTCGACTCGACAGGCGCTGACCTGCCAGTCCCACATATCACTGTCATCCGCTGACGCATCTGGGTACGCAACCATCATCGTTGCCTTGTTCAGCAGGATCTCTTGGATTTCGGAGATCTTTTTCTTGTTCGCAATCAGATCTCGAAACTTATTCCTATCATCCTCTTTGATCACACGACTCTCCTTGCGTCAGCCTTGGCAGATCGAAGCGCATCGTGGCGCATCTCTAGCACCTTGATCGTGCGCTTGATCTTTTCCACTCGGCTGGAATGTTCTTGGACTTGCAGGTAGAAATCTCTCCAGCTTTCCTCAACCGCTCTCATCTCAGCCTCGGCTGCCACGGCACTCATGCCAGCATCCATGTAAGCCTTCTTTGTTGATGCCTCGTAAGATTTGAAGCTCGACTCGACGGAGGCAAGGGTATACTGCGCCTTCTCTAGCTGATCGATCTTCTCTTCGATCTCTTCATGGATCACCTCAAAAGTATCGTAGTTCATTAGTCGAACCTCGCTACTTTGGATTCACCCCAAGCATCAATCAGAGCGACGATTCCATACTCGTAGATGTAACACTCAACGTCAGCCTCGCTTTCAGTTGACATGATGAGATGGGCTAGCGGGTATAGATCCTCGTCCTCGTCATACTCGCTGGTGTAAACGCCGGTATCGGTCACCGTGCCGTTGAACACAGAGTCGTTGAATCCACCCCAGCCATAGCACTCGTCCATGATTCGAGCGAACTCTTCAATGGTGCCGTTGCGATCAGTGTGTATCACTGCCGATTGATAGAAGTCAGGGATGATCCCGATCATCTCTCGCAGATGCTTCTCGGCCTTAGCCTCAGACAGGCCGGTGCCTGTCAGCATAGGTATCCACCGCTGGCAAGGATCAAGTGTCATCCGGTAGCCGTCCCAGATCTCGACGGCATTTCTCCACATGTCCCTTGTCGGGAGCTTAATTACATTATCCATTCACGTTCTCCGTTGGTTGTGATGTGTTTGTTGATGATACGTTGCCGCCAGTTTGGGCGCAAGACGTACCTTTTTGGGCGCAAGACGTACCTTTTTGGGCGCAAGATGTACCTTTTTGGGCGCAAGATGTACCTTCGCCTGTCAGTACATAGTCCTTCAGCACTACGCCTAGCTTGGCATCGCCGCGCCTATGCTCTCTGATCCATGTGCGCTTGACGAAGTCGCCGTGTTCATCACGGTACACACGCCAGTGCCCACGCACCTGATGCAGGCGCTTGCCGTATGCCTCGTCGCGTGGCTCTAGCTGCCGAGTCTCCACGCCATCAGGCTTGGGTAGCTTGATCTTGCAGCGGTAGTACGAATCACGAGGCGTAACCTTGGGGCTTCGCCCCTTCTTTGATCTCTCGAATCGAGCTTGCTCTCTGACTACCCAAGGGTAGTTCAGAACGCGCAGTATCTCCCATGAGATCCGCGTATAGTATGGTGTCCACGGCTCGACAAAATTCTTGAATGCCTTGTCGGTGTATTCATCACCAAACACCTGTCTCATTTCGTGGATGCGCGAGTTGTGGAGTATGTCAAGGTAGCCGCTGTAAGCCTCAGACAATGGCTCGTTTTGAAAGTCTACGCCGTACATCAATAGCGAAACGTGCCGAAGGGCCACATCACTCAAAGGCTTTTCGGTTGGCCCACTCCTGACGCTCCGGCCCAGCATCCCTATGTATATTCTATTGTCGCCGTCAAGACTAAAGAACAGATGCATATCTATCTGACCATCAAACTTTTCGGTCAAGAATATACCCGCCTTCTCAAACTCGAAGAGCTTGTTAAGGGTTACGCCACAGGCAGGGTCTGCTTTGTTAGGCTGATCGCTGACGCCGACTTTACCTTCTGCCCAGTCGAAGCTTGCAACGTGCGCGTTGTACGTCTTCGCACTGAACTCAATCCAACAATCCTTGAACGGCAGCCTCAGTTCCTGCTCGGCTTCCACCACGTTGCGGGTGATCGTCTTGATCGGCAGGTTGCCGTTGTCCTTAGTCAACTCGGCCCAGCTAGGCTCTTGGAACACCCGCTCCAGCAGAGCGTCATCGATGTCGAACTTGCGAGCCACCTTCAGACGATTGCCAAAGACCTTAGACATTACCCTTGGGCCATTGGGATCTGTCCCCTTGGTGGCCCCGAGAATACGCTTCTCGGGGTTCCTAAGGGCATGCATGACATGCTGGTATAGATCTCCTTCCATCACGCAGCCTCCCTCCTCTCGATGTATGGGTTGATCAACGTGCGCCGTGGCCCCC
>JAAHTH010001218.1_pt2 | contig 15584 bp, 10 predicted proteins | sample 6116091 | NCBI WGS metagenome assembly JAAHTH01 (sample SAMN13939990, study PRJNA603662) | sponge metagenome | isolation source: marine sponge | host: Mycale hentscheli | place: New Zealand | collected 2006
TATGTTATTTGTATTGACAAGTCTGTAAATTCGGACATAAGTACAATAAACGAAGATAATAGTACGGTAATAATCGATAAAGAAATCATTAAAAATAGAGATAGTATTAATGATATAGACGAAGAACTAAAGAAAAATAACATAACCTCAACTGAAAGAGAAAAATTAATAGGTGATAAAGTACAAAGACAAGAAAATGTTAAAAATTTAGAAACGGAAAAAGGGACAATAATTAAGAAACAAACTCTTAATACTAAACCAAACGTTGAGGTGACATATAGTGAGTTTGAACCACATACTAACAGAAACGCAACAGTAGATAATACTATTTCAGTAAATAGAAATAAAGATTTATTTGATGATTCTTCCGTTGTGAGGACATTACCAAGTAATAATAGTGAAGAGGTAGATTTATATTCTCCGTTTGAAGATGCAGATTTAAATGATACTAAAAAATGGGAAGTAGAATCCATTGATACTTTAGGTAGAGTATCTTTTAGTGCAATAGACAATAATAATAATAAACAAATATTAGACTGGAACACTACAAAGGGTGCGGGTAACGAATTATATGCAAACGTAGGTAAAGATAATGGTTACGTATATGACGAGTTTGAATTGGATTATAATACTCATAGATTAAAACCTATATCTTTAGAGACAAAACCCAAAGTACCTAATAAACCTACAACAATTTCCGTAGTAGATACATCTAAAATAAGTTGTGAAGTAACTAACAGTGTTGATGTATTATTTGGTAGTGAAAATTATATGGGTTTTAAATTACCTACTGATGATGGTTGTGAATGTGATATAGACATTACACTTGATTTTATGTTAAAATATAATGCAAATAGTTTAAATAACTGCTTAGGAAACATATGTAATATTGGTATAATTAATCAGTTAAGTAAAGATAGTTTAAATTGTCGAAATTTCTTAGTATTTACACAAAATGAAGAAACATCAATAAACCTACAAAACAATATAAGTAAAGAAGAACAAAAAACAAATATAAAATTATGGGATAACACCATTCAATTAGACCCAAATACAGAATGTTGTAAAGCATTGGGTGGTGAAGTTATAAATTCTGATCAACTATTATGGGTAGAACTTAATAATAGTTGGGTTGGAGATGTTCAAAATAAAATAAATGAATATAAAAACAATCCAACAACCTCAGATTTAACACCAACTATTAAGAATGATATTAGTGGTATAAATCAAGGATCTCAACAATGGGATAAAATTAAAACTGAGATAAGTAATTGTATAGAAATAGAATATCCTAAAGTAGATTTTAAGTGTACAGTTAATGTTAATGATTACGTTACCACTTCACAGATTTGTGCATTACCTATAGATATGACATGTGGTATATATACCTATTTAAGTGAACAACTTAACACAATAAATACACATGTAGACTATGCAATAATAAAATTAGAAGAATGTGTAGAAAAGGAACAAAACCAATCAGCTATTACTGACGATATTAATATAGAAATTATTAATGGAAAAACTAAGAAATCACAAATAAAAAACACTGCTAAAGAAGAAGAGGGTAAAAATAATGATGAAATAAAAGAATTAGATAGAAAAATTCAAGTAGAAAATGAAAAAATAAGCACTAAAAATAGTGATAATGAAGTTATTGATATTGCAATTAACGGTATTAACCCAAAAATAGATTGTACCATCTACCAACAAACCATTAATGAGTTACAATCAATAAATGTTTCACAATTTTGTGAAAATAGTAGAGATGTAAATGACTGTATACAAACTAAAACAGAAAGTATAAATAGTGAAATTAAAAATTATAATGATTTATTAACATTTTGTCAAAGAAATAATGGACTAAATACTGAATTAGATAACGCTAAGATACAGAACAACCAAACACAAATAGACTATTTAGTGAATGAAATTAATCTTAACAATAAAAATATTAATGATATTAGTGATGGACCAAACGGTACAACGGAGAATAATATCAATTTACAAACATCCGAAATTCAAAATAACGATAAAATTTATATTATAAATAAAACTGCGGAGTTATTAGGAGAAAACGTATCTAATATAACTGATAAAACAGGTAATTTAAAATTAACAAATAAACAACAAATAGACTTAAAAGTACAAAAATCTATTAATAATAATGAAATTAATAAATTAAATACTAAGAGAAATGATTTGGAAACAATTAAATCTGATCAATTAGTAAATAAAGAAAAAATAGAAGAAGAAACAAGACAACAATTAGAGACTATTAATAGAGATATTGAGATAAAACAAAATATTAAAGAAGAAATAGGTTTTGGTAACTTTGATAAAGAAAGTTGTTGTAACACATTACTTACCTTATTATTTAATTATAAGGAAGATATATCTAAAATGTTGTTATATATCGAATCTAAGAAAAATGAATCATATGAAGAATGGTTCTCGAAACTAAGTAAATTAAATTCAGATATTAATTACCAAAAAGGTAAAACTTATATAGATTATATGGATGATTTAAAAGTTAATTTTAATTTATTTGTAAAACAAAGTAATGGTAATACTACTAAACTACCATATACTAAACCATTAAATCCTGTATGGGAATGGAAAGACCCATCAACTACACAATATAGTGGTATAATAATCGGTGACGATGATAACGCCATAGTAGAACAGGATATAATTTATAGCTTAGTTGAGAGTAACATTGTCCCCTCAGACACATTATTCGATCCTCAATGGCAGAACATCAGTTACAATTTACCCGGATGTGTTTGTGAAGACTTAAAAATTAAATATCCTAATGGTGATTTTTACTTTAGTTTAGAAATAGAGAATTTAGAATGTGATGTATGTTTAATTGTTGATAATATTGAGGTAAATATATCAGATTGTGACACACAAAAAGAAATAACATTAACTAATTGTTTAATTCCTGAATTAAGTTGTGTAATTGATAATAAAAAATCTTGGGTATATAATACGGGAGGTATAGAGTACCAAACAATATATCCTGATGGTGAATGTAATACTGGTAGTACAAATAATTATGATATAACTAAATTAATACAACCAGAAGAAAGACTATGGCCAGAATTAGAATATAGATATACTGAATATTCTAATCCACATTCAGATTTAATAATGAATACTAAATCAACAGTTTTCGCCATTGATCCAGCAAATGCTATTGAATGTGATGTTTATAATTTTTGGAAAAATATAGAATGTGAAGATTGTCCTACTAGTTGTGACTTAACTTGTTATATTTTAGGTGATGATGGTAATTTCTTAATAACTGAAGATAATTGTTCTTTATTAGTTTGGTGTAATGTTGATTCTGATATAATTAAATATAATGGTGTTTTAAGAGAAACACCATCTGAACCATTAAGTGGATATTCTTTAACATTAAGTGGGTGTAGTAATGACACTTTTAGTGGTAGTAATTATACAAATTTCTTAGAGTATAAACTACAAGAAATGAAAAACGAATTTTATTATATGACGGGAGAATATAATGAATCACTAAATTCTAATTACTACCAGTTTAAAGATAAAGGTGGTAATATAGATAATTTCGGAATTACTAAAAATAATTGTGGATCAGACACAATTATTATGGGTAACTATAAAGATGTAAATGAGTTATTTGGGTTACTAGTTGAAGATATTAATGGGACATTATCATTATATGAGATTTATACTTTTGATGGTAGTACCCCATATTTGAGTGGCAATACTAAAGAAATATTAACAGGATATAGTGCACAAACATTTAACCAAACAGAACATATCGATAAAGAATTCTGTGAAAAAATTAATTTTACACTAAACACCAATGGTACTGAAGGATTTGGGTTAGGTAAAGATTACAAATGGAGTAATCAACACTCCGCATGTACTTGGACAGATATTAATAATAGTGAGGGTGATTGTACGTATTGCGGTGAAAAACAAATTATTAGTTATGATGAATGTAAAACTGGTACTACATCTGCAAGTACTGCTACTACTGTAAATGTTTGTATTAGCCCATTAGAGTTTTTAGATGTAGATCCAAAAACAATTAATGTTAAAGAAACATTTGACGAATTAGTATTATCTAATTTAATTGATGCTAAAAGTAGGCAAGTAATTAGTAATTACCCTATGTTAAAATTATTTTACCAACTATATCTATCCTCTAATAATTGTGGTAAAGAATTTAGTGGTAAATTAACTTATAATGACTTATTTAACTTTATGGATAAAATAGGTGATTATTGGTTAGATTTATTAGAACAAGTAGTACCTGCTACAACAATTTGGGAAGGTTGTGATAACTCAGGTAAATTATATAGAAATACTATATTTGATCAAAACAAATATCAATATAGACGATACGTGTTAAATTATAACGACAGTGAAGATTGTGAGTTAAGTGCAATAACAGAAAACGTAATTGCGTCTGCAACTACAGATATAACTGTTATAGAAAATTCCCTAACACCATCTAATAATAAGGTAATTGTTTTAAAAAATAATTTAAATAAACTTATAGGGGAAAGAGAAAACTTATTACTACAAATAGATATTTTAGAAAATAGTTTATGTGCTTTAAAATTACAGGATAGTACAACTAAAACAGAAGAAACTATTGCTTCAGTACAGAGTAACTTAAAACAATTATTAAACCAATTAAATGATATAGAAAATAAAATAGATGAAGTAAATTCAACATTAATAAAAACACAAAATGAATTGGCTGAACAACAATCTTTCTACCAACAACAAATTTTAGAGGGTTGTAAAAGTATTAGTGATATGTTAACACAAGCTGAAAAAGATTTAAATGATTTATATACACCATACACAGTATCGTATGAAAGGCAAAGAGATTACATTGCTGGATTAAAAAATAAATATAAAAAATGTATTAATAAAACAAAAACACAAACTAGTAAATATGATACAATATTTATTACACAGATATATGATAGTAATGAGTACGAAGGCAGTGTTAACGTAATAGGGGATAGTGAGTGGGAAGTAGGTGGACCATTTTTTAATAACAGTTTAATACATGATTGTACTACACAATATTTTGATAATAGAGCATAATGAGAAAACAAGGGACAGGAAAAATATCACAAAATATAAGTATTAATAGTCAGTTTATAACACCTATTAATATACCAACACCTATTCAGGGTAATGTGGATATGGGATATTTTGCGTCTTCATTAACCACATACATCAACGCAGGGGGTGATGTGTTTTTCCCAATAGATTTAAGTAATGTAGATAATATTTTTACTTATAAACAAGTACAACCAGCAGGTAATACAATATTTAATAATATTCAAACTACACCTACCGTATTATTGAGGTATTTAGGGGATGAAAGTGAACCATCACTACCAATTAAAATCAATAGTGTAAATGAAATGACATATGTAGATAATGGTAGAGATTATGTGGTAAACGGAGTTAAAACAGAAAGTTATAATTTTGAAAATGAACCCGCAAATAGTACAATTATAAATAATAATGTTAGAAGGTCAGATATAGACGGTTTTGATTTACCAGAATTTAGAATTACTAATACTAGAAAAATACCATCTAATAGTGGTGATACTTTATGTGGTCCTACATATTATAGTGGATATACCTATAATAGAAGTAATTTTAATTGGAAGTTTGGTAATGGTGCGGGAATAAATTTTAATGATATTAAAACAGGGGGTACACCAACCATATCAACAGGAGTAACTACTTCACAAGAGGGGTGTAGTACCATTAGTAATGACAATGGGGAATTACTATTTTATTGTGATGGTGAAACCGTTTTCACTAGTGGTAATACAATTATGTTAAATGGTGAAAATCTTAGCAGTTCAGGAACTTCGACACAATCATCTATAATTGTACCAAGAAATAATACACAACAATATTATGTATTTACTACCGATTATAACGGAAGTCCAAACGGGTTTGAATATTCTATAGTAGATATGGAATTAGGTAATAATAGGTCAGGTGCCGTTACCTCAAAAAATATTAAATTAATAAATGATGCAGTCAGTGAAAAAGTTACTTCTTGTGAAACACACAATGGTGATGGTTACTGGGTAATCACCCATACTAGTGGTGATAGTAAATATTATTCATATAAACTAACTTCAAGAGGATTAAGTGGTCCAATAATATCTAATACTGGTAGTACACATAATACTGCTAGAGGTTATATGAAGACATCTATAGATGGTACAAAAATAGTATCTTTATTATATGATGAAGACATTATAGATATAGGAGATTTCAATAATCAAACGGGTGAAGTTACCAATATTAAAACAATTAGTGGTATAACATATAATAATGGACCATATGGTTTAGAATTTTCTGATGATTCTTCTAAATTTTATGTTAGTGATGGTGCATCAGACAATATTATTCAGTTTAATTTAGAAGATAAAACTGAGTACGATATTAAAGAAAATAGAGTAAAAATAACAGTTCTTAGTGGTTCTAGTTTAGGTGCATTACAAATGGGTGTAGATGAAAGGATATATATAGCGGATATGGGAAGTTCTTATTTACATACCATTAATAACCCTAATGGTTTAGGTGTACAATGTAATCTACAACCTAATAGTTTTTCTTTAACTAGTAGTACCATAACAGGAGTAACTTCTACATGGGGACTACCAAACTTTATTAGTAGTAATAATTTATCTTGTGATAGATTTGTATATATAACTGAATTAGGTAGAAATAATTTTACTTTTGATTTAGTAATTAATAATTTAAATGATGTTGTAGAAAATAAAAATTTAAGTTTTACGGGTGAGATTTATAGGTACAGTAAAGAAATTAGTGGGTTCACTAATAATTCATTATTCACCTTTAATTTAAATAATGAAACATTAAGTAATAGTAATATAAATCCTATTACTATACCGTTTATTAATATTGGTGAAGGTGAATTTATTTTAAAAGGTTATTATGGTTATAATATTAATACTTTAATTGCCAAACAATTAGGTTTAACACGTAACACTATTAACACATATAAAAGAGGTGTTGAATATAGTTTATATGATCCACAAACAGATTGGTATTTTATAAATTTATATAAATCTGATAAACCTACATTTACTAACCAATCGCCTAACCCACCACAATCTATAGGTAACTTAGTTGTTAGTTCATTATTTACATATTCTGGTGAAACTAACTATTTTGTTGGTGGATTATCAGATCCCATAGTAAGTTATAACGGCTCAGTACTATTTAAAAATATAGAATATAGTGCAATTACTTCTGGTAGTACAACTTTAATAAAATTAAATTTTATACCTGAAGATAAACAAGTTTTAACATATGCATATGTAAGGGACGGACAACCTAATGATTTATTTGGGGACGGATATAGAATAACAGAAACCATTAAAAGTGGATCCACAGAAAATTATAATACAACTGATAGGGTATATTTTAATACGGATCATAATAGGTATGAATATTATTTAATCTCACCTACTTTTGGTAACCCAATCTTAACATTAAACGGTTCTGTTTTATCATTTGATATTGAATATCTATTATCCACAACTAATTTAAGGAGGATAATATTAACTAAGTCACTCAAAGTGGGAGATTTAATAGAAGCTTTTTATACACCACAAGCTTCAGTAATAGGTACAATACCTAATAATAAACCAACAATTAGTTGGTCAGTAACAAATTTCCCATTAAATGATAGTGGTAAATTTATTGTAGAATTTGTAGATGTAGAGGATGATAATTTCCAAAATATTCTTTATTCGTTTGAAACTCCGTATGTTTTAAACCAAAGAAGTTATAGTTTAGAAACACTTTTAGGAAATGCAAGTGCGGGAGATAGATTTTTATATAGGATAAAAAATGAAAAATTTTACCAACCAATAGTTGGTGAAACTATTTACAGTTTTAATTTTAGTGATATAATTAAAATAGAAATAGGGACAAATATTGGGGAAAATTATTAATAATCTTTACATTCTGCATATTTATATTAAAATAATAATTAGTAATGAGTTATATTGAAAAACAAAGTACGGCTTTAGTAAGAGTTAAGTTAACAGACGTTGGAAGGGAACAGTTGGCAAAAGGTCAATTAACCTTTAATAGTTACGTAATCGGTGATTCTGAGGTGGATTACGATTATGTAAAAGGGTGGTCACAGTTCTTACCTAACCCTCCGGGTGGTGATATTCCAGCAACTGGTGAATTTTTCTTTTATGAAGCAGACGGGTCGATAAATAAAAATATTTATTCTAAAGTGTTAAGACCTAAAGATAATCAACCTTTCCCATCATCTTTTTTATTAGACCAGAGTGGTAACTTTGAATTTACATTGAACCAACAAAGTAATGTACAATTAATAAAAGGTATTGTGAGTAATAAGGCAGCAGATAGAGGATTCTTTTCTGGATCTACTGCAATTGATGGATTAACTGCAGTTACTGAAACAACATTTATTAAAGAAAGTGGTGTTGTAGATTTAGGTGCATTTGATGGTACTTTAGATACGACTACTTACTTACAAGGTGTAATAGATTTAGGTATCCCTCTTTCTAGTACAACGGCTAATGATTATATAATATTTAACTTATCTAATAATACTTTAGGTGATATTACTGGTAATACTATGACTGCGGCGACAGTAAATCCCGTATATAACGTAGTATCAGTGAGTGGTAGCACAATAAATGTGGATAGACCTTTACCTATACTTACAACGTACAGTGGAACATCAATTAATTTTTATGTACTTCCAGGTGGTAATAACCCAATGGACAGTTATTATGGTTTTGAAAGTATTGCACCTTATTGGAATACTGGAACATTAGCGTTTGATAGTAGTTGTGATATATGTATAGAAAATATTCCTATATGGAATATGAATAATGTATGGACTGAAGATATGGCTGGTTTATTTAACTCAGTAACTGAAGGTAATTATCATGATAAAGACTTTTTCGGTTCTGAGCAATATGCGGGAACTAAACAAATATTAGGTTATAATGAACCAATAACTGTAATTCAAAGTAGTAACGAACTATCCAATAGTTATATCGATCCAACACAGAAAGCGATTTCAATAATTCATTATTCTAATAGTTGTATTTCTAATTATTATGGTGAACAATTTTCTATAGATGAAGATAGTGGTAAATTACTTAGTTTAGATATTCCAGTGATGTGGCATAGACGAACTGGTGGGACTGCTAGTGGGACTACGTTGGGTATGACATTTGTTAGTGACGGTATTGAAAAGAATTTGAGTTATAATAATAGTATACCTTATTATGATTTAATAGAATACAGTGGATTGTCCATAACACCAACATTACCCTTAGTAGTTGGGAAAGTTTTTCCATCACTAAAAATTGTAGTAGTAGAAAATGAAGAATTATTGGCGGCAATGTCATATAAATCTAATAGAAATTATACATTACCTGATTTAGCCGGTAACTTATTAAATTCTGTTGATGGTAACTGTACTGGTGTATTAAATGCTGGCGAAAAAATGTTTTTAACTTATTGGTTAGAGAATACTGGTACGACTACAACACCTACATTACCATGTCAAAGATATACGGTATTAGAAAACAATACAACTAGCGATAAAGATGTTGAGTTTAGAATTAATAATGTTTCTGAGTTACCATATATGAGAAAATTAGAAAGTGTTGGATATGATGGGTATGGTTTCTTTGCCGACAAATTTAATATATTATGTCAAAAAGTACCATCAACTCAAAGTAGACCAATATCATCTCAATGGAGAAAATTAGATTTTACCACTACTGATATTACGGGTATTAGTGGAGAAACAATAAATCCAATATCATTAGAAAATCAAAATAGTAGTAATACTAATTTTATTTTAACTGGTAATATGTATAACACCGCATCTGGTGATACGTTCAGTTTAGGTGATACATTAGATATGTCTAGTGGTTTATATTACGATAAAATGACTTTTGGTGATGAAAGGTTATTTTATGGAAACTTAAGAACATATATTGGTGCAACTATATATAAAACATTATTTAATATAAATGTAGACGGTGCTACAATATCTTCTTCAAGTAACCCTTCATATGATGAAGGAGAAGATAGGTTTATAACTGAAGTTGGGATATTAGACGGACAACAAAATTTAGTATTAGTAGGTAAACTGAGTAGACCAATAAAAATAAGTAATAGTAGTACGGCTTCTATTGAACTAACAATTGACTTTTAAAAAAATAATAAAATGGGATTTTTAAATACTGCAACTACAATAACTGTAACCGCAAAACTTACTACACAAGGTAGAGATAGTTTATTAAAAAATAGTAATACTATATTTTCTTATTTTATGTTAGGTGATTCAGATGCTAACTATAGGACTAGTGGATTATTAAGGACAGGTACAATACCAACCCAAAGCGGTAATTTAGGAGGACAAAACAATACATCAAACACAACTTTAAATAGTAGAATATTCGTTGGTAATACTACACAAACATTGAAAGAAGTAGAACCAAATTCAAGTATATTAAGGATGGTTTCAGAAGAATTAGTGGAAAATATTGTTAGTGGTGCCAGTTTAACATACGCAACACTTAATAAAAACAATACTACGAGTTCTTTCACTAATTATTTTAAAAGTTTATCATTACCAATATTAAGTACTAGAATTAATACGTTTACTGCTACTACGTCTACTAACGGTGGATGGTCAGATACTGCATTTAGTGGGTTAGGTGAGTCAAACGTACTTTTAGGTGTTATTGATAACGACAAATATGGTGATGTAATTGACGGTAAAAATGTAAAAATTACTATTCCTGTAGGAACTGCGTTTACACCAGATGGTGCAGTGTCAGCGACTACATCATACGATATATATAGTACATTTCCTAATACAACATTTAATAGAACTACTTTAGATGGGTCATATAAAGATAATAGTTCACTACCCGAATCTTTATTTGGTGCAGGTGAGAAAGTAAGTTATTTAGTGTGTGATGAAATACAAAGACCAAATAATAACCCTACAAAGAGTTGGGCAACTGGTTTCGAAACCTTAAAACCATTTTCAGTAAATGGAAAAGAATTAATTAACGTAAATACCATCGCATCAACAGGAATTAACGCAGATAGAGTGGTTGGTGTAGTTTATTTAGATAAAGGTTTATTTGCTATTACACACCCAAGTATTGTCAATAATATTGGAGTAAATGTAACAGGTGAAAGTGATACAGGAACTCAGACTAATCCATTAGGATTTTATTATTATAGTGGTAATACATTTAACACATCTATTGATAGTGTAGATAATAATATAACACAAGATATATTGTGTGTTGCGGATAGAAACGAATTTTTTAGGTCAGAAAATGAGACTATAACTATAAATGATACTGTGAGACTTAGTGAAATTGCAATCACTGATCCTGCAGGAACTGTTTTAGCTATGGGTAAATTTGATAGACAAGTTCTTAAAAAGAAGAACGATTTTGTTGTACTTAATGTACAAATAGTAGTATAAATTTATATTGTAAAATATAAAATTTTTAAATGTTTTAAAATGAGTAGAATATTAGGATTAGACGTATCCACTAAAACCATTGGTATCGCACTTTTCGAAAATAATGGAGAGAATGGTAAATTACAATTACTTACACACATTACACCGAAAGTAAAACCAAAACCCAAAGACAACATCGAGTTATTAATGAAAAAGTCTCAAATATTTGAGAATGACTTTTTGGAAAAATATAGTGATATTAACATAGATAGGGTTTTTATAGAAGAACCACTATTACGTTCTAATAATGTTAATACTGTTGCAACTTTATTAAGATTTAATGGTATGATTTGTAGGTCAGTTTATGAAGTTTTAAATATTGTTCCTGAATTTGTTTCTTCATATGATGCTAGAAAGTATGCATTTCCAGATTTAATGTCTATAAGAATGTTTAAGAAATCAGGTGAAAGGTATACGGATAAAGAAATCACTAAAAAAAATCCAGTGTTGTTTGGCGGATTACCTTATGATATAGATAAAAAGGTAGTAATACACCAAAAAGTTAGTGAGATAGAACCTCAAGTTATTTGGATGTATGATAAACACAACAAATTAACTAAAGAAAATTATGATATGACTGATGCATATGCATGTGTATTAGGTGGTATGAGAAAATGTGGTGACTGGTTATAATTTGGAACTTTAAAATAAATTTCCTATATTTGTAATATGTCAGATCTTATAGTCGAAATATTAGAAGATGTATTAGGTAAACCCAAAAAACATTATGAAAGTAAAAGTCAAATATCTTTTGACTGTCCTGTTTGTTCTACATTAAAAGGTTTAGACTGTGGTGATGGTAAAGGTAATCTAGAAGTTAATTATAACCATCATGTTTACAAATGTTGGTCGTGTTCAGAAACTCACGGTACACATGGAACAATAAATAGATTGATAAGGTCTTATGGTAATCGAACACATTTAAAACAATATGATTTAGTTATACCTGATAATAAAAGGATTGTAGTTGAAAGGGATAAAAAAGTTATAAGTGGACTACCTAAAGATTTTACACCTTTAACTTTAAGTAGAGATGATAGTGGATATAGAAACGCCACATCATACCTCAAAAAAAGAAATATTGGTTTAGAATTAATTAAAAAATACAATTTAGGGTACGCAAACACTGGTGATTATAGAGGTAGGGTTATATTTCCTTCTTATGGTGAAAATGGAGATATAAATTATTTTTTAGGTAGAAGTTTTGATAAATACAGTAAATTAAAATATAAAAATCCTGAAGTATCTAAAATGGATATTATTTTTAATGAGGGTAAAATAAATTGGGATTCTAACATTTATTTAGTAGAAGGTGTATTCGATCATATAACACTACCCAACAGTATTCCTATGTTAGGTAAAGTCCTAAATGATTTATTAATGAAAAGATTAATTGATGATGCATCCGCTAAAGTAATAATAGTATTAGATAATGATGCGGAGAAAGACGCAATCAATTTATATAAGAAATTAGATAGTACTAAGTTGAATGGAAGGGTATTAATGGTATATATGCCTAAACGATTTGATTTATCAGACGTACACCAAAAATTAGGTAGTAAGGGTGTAATTAAATTAATTACTACTGCAAAACGTATAAAAGAAAGTTTATTATGAAAATATTTTTAGATGATATTAGAAACCCATACGATGTATTTAAACTAACAGTTAATCCATTATATGAAAGTGATAACGATTGGGTTATAGTAAGAGATTACTATCAATTCATCTCTGCAATTAATAAATTCGGATTACCAACACATATTTCTTTCGATCATGATCTTTCCTATGATGCATATTTACCTGAAAATCAAGTGGGTGATATAAATTATGGTAGACTTAAAGAAAAAACAGGTTATGACGCTTGTAGGTGGTTATGTGAGTATTGTTTAGATAATAGTAAAGATATACCGTTTTATTTAGTACACTCCGCTAATCCTGTAGGTGCGGAAAATATAAAAAAATATTTAGAAAACTTTAAAAAACATTTGGTGGTTTAAAATATTTTTTATATATTTACAATATGAAATTACAAAACATAATAGAGGAATATCACGCAACCAATAAGTTTAGACTAATAAAAAGGTATACACTAATGAAAAAAATTAGATCGTTAATGGACCCAATACACTTAAAGGGGATACATCCAATATTATATACAATAATTTTTAAATAAAAAGATATGTTAAATTTAAGAGAACAGTTTAATTATGTTAATAAAGTTGTTAATAGTTGTAAAACTGAAAAACAAAAAGAACATGTATATGAGTGGGCACAAGATTGGGCTAAACGTATGAAACGTAGTTATCCTAATAAAGTAGACTCTTATACAGATTTATTTTTAGATGTAATATCAATAAGATGAGTGAAGAAGAAATACATAAAAAGTGGAAAAAAATACTAAGAGGTATCTCTTTAGAAGATTCAATTAGATGTGAAGGATTTAATGAGGATTTTACTGATGGTGTAATATCCGCTAAAGAATTAGAAGAAGAGATATATAACATATCTCAAAAATATAGTTAAGGTTATTGTTTTTTAATATAGTCTGGATTTGGAACTATAAATGCTTTTAGTTTAACTTTGTCCCAGTCTTTAATTTCAGTAGATATTTCTTCATCCCATAAGTCATCATTATCATCTTCGTCATAATAATTATCCATTGGTTTATCACCCATTTTTAATGTTGACATAGTTCTGTGCCACCCTTCCATAAGTTCATATTTACCATCAGGATTAATAAGTACAATTACGGGTTCATTCATACCATCATCTCTTCTCATACTCATTTGAGTGTCCATTCTCTCTTCATCTTTAGGTACATTATAAGCGTTTACCTTACCAAAATCTCTTTGTTGAAACGCTCTAATAGTTTTATCTGCAAAGTCCATTGGGTTAACATTTAATACTTCTAACCTCCACGGACCATTAAGGTAGTTATACCACCACCCATTACCATCACCTTTAATGTACGGTATGGGATCACCATTATATGTATTCATTATCTCTTTTATTGGTGGTACACTGTGAGGTGCTCTCATTAGTATTACATTTCTAAAGTAATCTTGTAAAATATATTCTGGTGTGTTAGGAAATTCTCTCCTCATTTTTTCATATATTTTTTTATGTGGGTTGTTGTCTTTATATATGGGAATACTAGTAACTTCTTCTTCTAACTCCACACCCATTTCATATTTGTTTTTGTTTGGGTTTGCATCACTAACACTCCAGTACTTTAAATCCTCTTCTATTTTAGATAATTGACTTTCATTAATAATTATTTTTCTTTTCTTAATATTCTCATTTAAAGTTCGTATTACATCTACATCCAAATCAACAATACCTCCAATATCACCTTGTTCTATAGAATCATCTAAGTGAGTTGTTAATTCTGGATTTAATAAGTCTCCATAATCGTATTCCCAATCCGTTGCATCACTTGCATCATCCGAATTATCTGCCACCACACTATTTGTCACTTCTCTCCAAGAGTCAACATTTTGGTATATTTTAATTTCATACTCTTTCATATGAGGTACAACTACTTCTTCTATAGTTGAAAAGTCACCATCACTAACCTTATCTAAGTTGTTTTTATATAAAGAATAAAAATACATCAATATATTCTTATCTAATGCTAGGTTACCTATTATATTAGAATTCATTAAAGTGTAAAAATCAGTTCTTTTACTATCTTTTATTTTACCACCTAAAGTTCTATATATTTCTCTTAATACTGCAACCTCAAAATTATTGAACGGTTGGGTATCGGTAGTATTTCTTATAATGTCTTTTAACTCCATTTGTTTTTTTAAAAATAAATGCTTATCTTTGTAGTAATAAATATGCAAAAAATGGAGATTATTAAAGAATTATCAGTCTTTAACAATATAAAATACTATGACGAACCTCATACGTATTACATTGATGGAGAAAAAACAATATCTTGTACAGGTTTCAT
>JAAHTH010000508.1_pt1 | contig 15580 bp, 28 predicted proteins | sample 6116091 | NCBI WGS metagenome assembly JAAHTH01 (sample SAMN13939990, study PRJNA603662) | sponge metagenome | isolation source: marine sponge | host: Mycale hentscheli | place: New Zealand | collected 2006
CAGTATGAAACCCCCACATGCCTTTAACGTCAGCGCTTAAGGCTGTGGTGTTTCGGCGGTCAACACCGTCACGCATTCTTATACCACCACGAGGGTCAACAGTTACGTTGAGCATGTCGGGTGATTCGTTGTCTGAAAGGTTGAACTGATCGCTTCTAAGGTTCAACCCACCTGAAAACGATTCCAGTACTTCAAGAGAAAATCCTTGACGAGCCATCAGGGATTACCAGACCACTCCGCCAGTATTGGCGTACCTTAACCTTCCCATACCCGCAGCGTAAAGAGTTGAACTTCGGCTATTCGCAATCATAGGTTGCGGAGCAGGAGTATCAGCGTAGCGACGGGCAAGGTTATCAAGTTGTGAAGTAAACAACGCCATGTATTGGTTACCCATTGTTGGATCTTCCTGCTGGAAATACGCAGCCGAAATAGCGTACGTAGCCAAAACCGCATGAAACGGATCAGGTAAATCAGGAGAAGAACCACTAGAACTACCCAACCCAAACGCAGTTGGGTTACGTATAGCTCTCACATAAATAGTTTCTGCACTATCAGGAACAGGGTAAAGACGCAAAGTGTCGTTCCAGAAACTCCACTCCCACGGTGAACCTGAAGGCAAAGAGTTTAAGGGGTAATCAAAATCTGCGCTGTCTGAACCAATGTATTGCAACACATGGTCATTGTTGCGAACCGCAAGAACGTCACGTATGCCCTGAGTTACAGCGTCAGGAGCACCAGCGAGAGTTGCGATTGTGTAATCTTTGGTTCCATTAACAGTATTAAACGTTGTTCGTACTTCAAAGAACGGCCAACGTTTTTCACTGTAAACAATCAGATCAAATCCTTGACCAATCATCGTATCTAACGTGGTGTCATCAATATCAGTTGAATCAATATCAACAACGCTACGTACTTGAGTACGAATCTGAGCAAGAGTTAAAGCCATCAGGTAGCCGCCGATTGTCTAGTGTGACCAATGCAGAGATCCGACCCGCCGACTGGGCGTGCTTTGCACGCTGTACCCGCACGGGTCGTTGCGGAGCAAGCTGCAACGGAAGCAACTTCGGTTTCTTCAACAAACTCAGTGACACCTGGCATGGGTCGTGCCCCTGCCGTCTGTCCAGGTGCGTAATGACCTGGACGAGTGCCAGTTGAACCTGCGGGTCTTGCGTCCCGACTGTAAACCAAAGCTACTTCACGTTGCATACTCGCTCCACTACTTATTATTAATCGGTAAGGCCGTACAACATGCCTTGGCGTGAACGATTAGAAGTCGTTAACTGGCCGTAGCACAGGATCTGTGCGTAGCGGGCATCTTGGTTAGTTGGCCGTACAAACGGAGTTGGTTGGAACCAAGTTTCCGTATGGGCTACGAGCCTGAGGTACTTCGTGTTCAAGAAGAACATTTTGGTATCTAGGTTCGTGTCACTGTCGTAGGTCACTGGTGCTCCCTTAAAAAGGAGGTTCTGGAATCCTGCATCAGCAACGTCAGCGCTTGTGTACCGAAGGTTCGGCTGGAGCAAGGCTTCATACTTTTCGTATTCGTCTTGATCCGTGATGATAATGGTCGGTTGGTCATTACCAACTGAAACATTGTTGTACATCGTTGACATAGCAGCCAAAGTAAGAGCGCCACCTTGGTTGGTGAGACTCGAACGCCACCACGAGTTGTCAGCATCAGTAGCGTCGATACCGCCAATAGCGCTACCAGAGTCGTTACCTGTTCCGACAAGGCCGTTAAGACCAAGGAAGTCTTTTCCGCCGTTACCCGCACCATTGCTATAGAACATGGTGTTCATGTTTTGAATGATGGTTTGCTCTGCTTGCATAATCTTGCCTTCAAGAAGGTCGATTATTGCTGCTTCGCCATTGTTTTTAGCTTCTTCAATGCCAGTGATAGTGACGGTTGCTGCATACTGTTTCCAGTCGTACTCAGCAGCAGTGATTCCTGTCTGAGCAGTCGTGGAAATAGTGTCAGAACCGCTGTATGAACCAGCAGTTGAGTTTGTACCATAAATAATTGGAACAACAATTTTGGCACCGCCGTTTATGCGCCTAATGGTCTGACCATTGGTAAGCGCATAGAACAGAGGACGAGCCGTAAAAACGTTGTCAGCCAATTTAGGTACGTAGTTTTTGAGAGTCGTAGAAAGAATCTCATTAAAATCGCTGTTTCCCGCAGCCATTTGATACTCCTAAAGTTTTATTGGGCTAATTCTTGTTTTGCCAGATCAAATGCATCTCGAAGTGAAGTAACTGCTTTATTAAAATCACGACTGACAGTGCCTGGTGCTGAACCCGAACCATCCTCAATAATTGAGGCTGCACGCTTTTCTTCCACAATGTCAGAATTCTTAGCTTTATCCTGCAAATCCGCATAAGTCATATGCGCATAGGCAGCATCTAAGTTCCCAATGTTGTGTTTCAAAGCGTGAGAGTACAAAGCATTCTCGTCAATATCAGTTTGATATTTGTCTCGCAGTCCGTTCATTTCTTTCTGCAAATTTTGTTGTCTGTTTAAGCGATCTTGTTCTTCAATAGCCGATTCAAGTCGTCTAAGTCTGGTTTCTTCTGGGTCCAGTTCTTCTACTTCTTCTTCAGAAACAGATACTTGGTTGCCCATTCTGATTCCAAACGCATCAGCTAACGCTGACACGGCACTTTCGGGATCAGACTCCAGCGCTTGGACGATTGCCTCACCTTGAGCCAATCTTTCGCGTTCAGTTGCCAACTCTTGCGTTTTACGTGTGTAATCCGCTTGGCGTTGGTAGCCATTAATAAGCTCAGTTTGCGACACATCCATTTGTTCACCGTCAACGGTGACCGTATGAGTAGGGCCGCTTTCTTCACTCAAAGTGCTTGGGTTGCTGGTGTCCAGTCCCAAGGCTGTGTTTTCATCCATCAGGAATCCTTTCGGGTGTTCCTATATGACACATAGAAGTGTCCCATTACATGTTGGGCAACTCTACACCCATTTGGTTTTGGAGTTGATTTATCAATTCGGGTGGTACTCCACTTGTGCCTTCAAAGACTTGTTGAGGGATTGGTCCTGGCCCCATGCCGCCTTGTGACATTGGAGGCACACCGAACGGATCGGCTACCCCCCCAGATTCCTCTTGTGCTACTTGAGCATCAACAGGTGTTTGTTGTTGAATCATGTAACGATCAGGGTCATTAATCCCAAACCCATAAGACAACACATGTTTAGCTATTTCCGCAGGATCAACAACAGTGCCAATTAGCGGAGCCATAGCGTTCAGTAAAGAAATTGCTTGTTGGCGGCGAGCCGTTTCGTTAAACGGTTGTGTAGAGCCGCCTTCTACAGAAAAATCAAATTCTCCAATAATGTCATCACGGGTGTAAGCGACAAAAAACTTTTCGTCATTTTTGCCTGTAATACGCACCATTTGGGCGTCAGTCATGTACTGCATCATTAGTTGCATGACCATGCGAGCTACTTCAGAAATAGAAAACTCTACGATAGCTAACTTGTCAGCAGCACGAGCGTTGCCCGCATCAACAATGATGCTGGCTTCTGTTGCAGTACGACGAGTTTCTGGCATCTGTCCACGGGCATATTCGGATACGCCGCTTACAGTGTTGATATCTCCCTCAATAACGTTGGAGTGGTTATACATTTCAGGGGCAAGCGGTACCTGAGGTAACGGTTGAACAACACCTGAAAGATCACGGTTTTCGTCTATGACAGGAACGAACCGTCCATCATCGTCAGATTCCAAGGCTTCACGGCCTTCAGGACCAAACGAACGTTCGTGATACAAATATTTTCTGGCGTACCGTTTCCTGTGGTTCACCATTTGAGAACGAGTTTTGTTTAGTTCTTCTTGAAGTGATTCGATAGCTTCAAGGTCACCCATTGGGTAGAACTGGTCAGGAACGTCATAGTTTCGCATCATCACAAATGGATGACCGAAATGGTATGGCATTTCAGTTGGATCTAACAGGTAGTCGTCGCCACCTTCTGAACACACAGAAATTGTGCCATCTTCAAGATCATAAAATTCGTACAAGGTAACTCGTGCAGTTACTTCGTTGTATTGTTCTCGTTCGTCATCGCCGTCCCAGCGGTAACGAACTCCAGAATCAGCTTCCAAATCTTGTCGAGCAGATCGTTTGAATCTTTTGTCTCGTTTTACTTCTGCAAGTGGACGCACAATACGTTGAGCAATCCAACGAGCATCTTCTAAACATGTTGCTTCTGGGTCTACAAGCATGTCAAACGGACTTATCCGTTCAACAAACGCTTGATCTTCTACAACTTCCATTTTTTTGGAAGGAATAGCGTCCATCACATCTTGATCTGATGGAAGATCATTTACCATTTCAGGATTGTCGTAAGCAAACTGATCTACTTCAAGAGTTGCCTGATTGTATTCAGCAGCCATCTCAGCAGGAGTCAAATCTCTTTCTTGTTCTACAAACCGCCAACCGACTTTAAGCCAGCCGTGGCCTACGATAAGAAAATCTTTGACTGCCCGCCGAAATGGTTTCCGATAGTCGTGATGTCGCCACAAATAGTTAATTACTGCTTCAACAAAAACGGCTCGTGATTCGTCACCCTCTTTGTTTGCTGTAACAGTAATTGTTGGGTGATTTACCGCAACGCTCGGGGCAATAACATTAACGGTTGAGAAAGCCATGTTGACAGAAATTCGGTCATAACCGACATTTCCTTCATAACCTCCACCAGTACCACCAAATGTTTTGCCTCTGTAAAGGTCAATCATCCGATGCCATTTAGCGTCGTAGCCTTCTTCGCTACGCCAACTGTAGGTGTTATCTAATCTCTCTTTAGTTTGAGAGAAACGGTCAGCTTTTGTCATCCGTGCCATTATTCAACCCAACTTTTAAGCTCGCTCGGGAGTGTGTCCAGCCGCACGAGCCTCTGCTAGCACTTTTTGTTCTCGTTCCCTCATAGTGAGATGTTGTTCCTCACGAGGCAACATTGCGCGAATTGTCTCTCCCGTAGCGATGGATATTGATTTAAGTTTTAAGCGACGCTCATAAAGTTCTTTAAGTTCCTGCAAAGGAACTCGCCCACGACGTTCAAGAACGTATTGGGTAAACTCTTCAAAGGTCGCCCCATCTGGGAGGACCGCCATTTTCAGGTGCTTTGTACAGCGCCGTCAGGCTGTTTAGCTGAAGGTGCAACCGAGCCTGTAGTTCCGTGTTGATTCATTGGTGTTTCACGAGGAGTAACACCAGCGCCCATGTCACCAGGCTGCGCTTGATCTAGATCCCCAGTAAAACGAGGTTCTGATGGTTGCGAACCGCCTTCGGCGGGAGGTCCATTGTAAAGTTGTGCATGGTTAATGCGCATTGTTTCGCCCATTCCCGATGCATTGTATTTGTTAGCCATTATCGGCCACTCCAATCATAGACATATGCCTAAAAACATATTTAAGTTGTCCCACGGATCGTGTTCAAGCCAATCGTATCGCCTACAGACTCATGTTTGTTGGCTTTACGCATCCACCAATCAAACGTCCACATGTCATCCACTTCCTGAACATACTCAGGAACAAACGCATACTTCCGCATTTGGTTAGCCAACGCCAACGCCATCACACGGTCATCATGTGGAGAACCCGACATGCCACCACGCTCATTACGCACATAAGTACGCAACTCTGCAATCGTATGTTGGTCCTTCAAAATTAGTTCGTCGTTACGTAAAGCCATAGATAAATCGTCAATCATCAACGGTTTAGACGTACGAGTAGTTTTCCACCCAAACTCCTGCGACATACGATCTGTCTGACTATTTAACGATCTACGTCGAAACATGTTTGGATAACCCAACTGACGTAACTGAGTAATAGTGGTTAACCCGTGGTTATTGGATTCCACACAACACAAAGCATTGCCGTACCAAATTCCAATGTTATGTACCTCGTATGCCAACTCATCAGGCGGGATATGGCCGTGCCATACCGCCATTTGCGTGCCTTCTTTCGCATCCAATACTTGAATACACGAATAGTCGCCATGACCTAAACCTTCAGCCGTGTCCACGCCAAGGACGTATCCGCTCCACCGTTCTGGTTCCCGCCACACCGTCAACATCTAAATTCCAAAACTCTTGGTTGGATTTCGTGAAGATAACCGTAACGGCCAGCTTCCACATGTATTTGCATAGCATCAAGAACATCCAAATCAAACACAGGATTTCCTGAACGAATAAAAGCCTCTTCGGGAGTGGTCGGGTATTCCTGAGCCAACTGCCACGGCAACATCGAATCACGTTTTGATTCATACCAAGACTCATCTCTATCCCCCGTAGCACTCCACGGAAAAAACATAGGACTGAACTTGTTGTTCCCCGTAGTAGCACCAGTCCACAAATGATGAAAAAAGTTACCCGAACCGTTCGCTGTACTTAAACCAATGATACGTCCACCAACATCAGCTACTGGTTCAATACTTGCCCACGCATCTTCAGGTGACGGCAAGAACGCCCACTCGTCAACCACGACGAGTGAGGCCGATTCGCCACGTGCAGGGTCGCTCGCTGAAGGCATCGAAACGATTTGCGATCCATTGTCGAAAGCCATTCTTTGTTGGTGCTCGACCAAGGACTTAGGTCCACGATTTATCATCCAATCTGGCAAATGTTTTGCCCCGTACTTTGTTTTTCTCAACAACAAAACCGACTCTCGCTCAGTACGAGAGAGGTCAATAATGTTTTGATCGGAATGAAAAAACGCTAACCAAAACTGATGGGCCGCAACCAGCGTCGTCCATCCGATCTGTCTTGCTTTCAGTGTAAGCGAATATCTATTTTCAGACCACTCTTCAAGAGCTTTTGTTTGAGCATCACGTAAATTAAACAAAATACGGCCATGAGCAGGATGAGCAATGTACCAATAGTTTTTAAGAAAATACTTTTCACTACGAACACACTTACGCCACTCCACTTCTTGACGTAGCTCAGACAAACGATTCATCAACAATCCATACTTTTACGCAACTGCTCCCAAACAGACCACTGTTGTTCTGTCCAAGTATGTTCAATCGTAGACATCAACTGAGAACACTGCGGACCAAACATTGTTCCTCCACCAACATAATCAGTCCTAATCTCCACAGGCTCAGATTTATCATCCGACCACATCATAGATATGCCGCTTACAGCAGCAATCAACGTCACCACAACAGCAGTAATCGCCGCAACAATCTTCTTTATAGCCGACGACCAAATGTCCGCCGTCTCTGCAACATCCTTTATCTCCATCACAACCCCCTACTGGCAAGATTCACACACCTCAGGGTCATCCAAACCGCACTCCAACGGTTCATCATCCAAAAACGGATCAGTCAACAAGTCAGGGCGCTCCCCCAACGCCTCCAACTGCATCCACATCCCATCATCACGCAAATCTTGCAACTCTGTCACCATTTCACCTTGTTTGCCCAATAAGCCGCAGACATCTTGCCTTTCTTAATGTTTGCAGCATGACGAGCCTTAAATGACCTAGAACGAGCAGTATTGCCTTTATCCCCCGTCTTACCCTGCTGACCAAAACGAATCGTTTTAATCTGATTCCCCTCTTTAGCCACAACAACATGCGACTTCTTAGGATGTTTAGGCGTACGTTTCGGTTTGTTATAACCCGAAACACCAGCTTTTGTTAAACGGACATCTTTCTTTGCAGGCACTAACGCTTCCTTTTCTTCGCAGTCTTAGCAGATTGCTTAAAAGCCTTCGCCGTAGGCGCACCTTTAGCACCAGGCTTCCTCATACGCTCTCCACTACCAGCCTTAATACGCTTCCGTTTTGCATGAATATTTGCATACAACCCAGGTTTCTTAGCCATTAACGCTTTTTTCGCTTATTAGTCACTTTCTTACCCGTACGCTTCGCCTCTTTAGCAGCCGCAGAACGACCTTTAGACGTATATGAATAGTGTTTCTTGCCAACTTTAGGCATCTTCATTACCACCTTTAATTAAACGCAAAGAAGCCACTTCCTCTTCCAACAACGAAGCAAGCTCGTCATCACTAAAGGAAGAAACGTCCCGCTCATCTTCCATAACTACCTTACGCTTTGGCGTAAACTTTTCAATATATTGCAAATACAAAGACGCAGCCTTCACATCCCCCTGGGCAGCCTGCTGCCACAGAGCATCTATAACACTCTGAACACGTTCAGGGTTGATGTTCAGTTCTGCTGCACGACGATCCCACTCACGGATAAACCGTGGATCTCTTTTTATGCGGCGAACAGAATCCTGATGGATGTCTTGTTCGACCGCCCACTCTTTCTGAGTCTTAGGAGACCTTTCAGGACCAAGCAACAACCACTCTAGTAACGCCTTCCAAGTGTCAGGCATAACCTTTTCGTTTGAGTCCTCGTCCCAAGACCAGCCTCGGCCTCCACCATTCTGTGGCATGTATGCGCTCCTTGCTTTACGTACACATACCATAGAGTAGATGTCCCAAGCAGACACCTACCAACTATGTGACAGTATTGTTACAAAACAAAAAAACAGGTTGGAAAAACGGGACAATCCACACATAGTACTAAGTACTTACCTGGTGCCATTCTCCTTCCCCCAGACGGAGAATGATACCTAGTACAGGTACCTAGACACTTTGGCGCATACAGCGACAAAAAGAACCCAGGTACAACACAAGAACCCAACCTTCCGCACTACACAGTTTTATATGTAGAACGCATTCCAAAGTGATATCTATACATATACACGTGCGAGGGGGCGCCCCCCCTCAGGGGGGTGGGGTGCAGGTGCGGGTCGGACTTGGTGCGGGCTGTGTTCTTTCGGTGCCGACTGTGTACCTGTACGCCTGCGGGTGCGCACTTGTGAACGTCTAGGTGCGTTCCCATGCCAGTATCCGTACGGGGGGGCAAGCGGACGCCCGTTTGGGGTAGGCAACCGTTCGGGCTAGAAATTTATTTCGGCGTGTTCTTGGGCTTTCCTGCATCTTCTGTTTATTTGTTGTTGACAGTTCTAAACAGTTGTGCGTTAGATGTTGGGGCAAGCAAATATGTACTTGGAGGTACAACAATGGCAACGAAAGAATTGAACATAGCCCCAACTGACAACGGCTACATGAGTATGGCCGTGATGATGTTGAGCGCAATTAAGGGCGGAAACACAGACCCCGTTCTTATGGATGGGTTCGTGGAAACTGTCACCTATCTCAAGGCTATAGAGCGGATCAGTTCGGTAGCTGACTTGGGTTGATTGATTGACCCTAGCCCCTGAGTTTCTCGGGGGTGTGGGCCAGTTCATCAACTGGGTTATGTACTTAGGAGGTACAGCAAATGAGATCAACATTAGGCACGTTAGTAAATGACGCATACACGAGCCGTAACGGGTTCGCTCGTAATAGTTCGGGGCAATGGTGGGCAGATAAGGTCAAGGGGGACCAAGTGTTTGGCCCTGAGTCGGATCACTGGGTTATTTGTGTAGGTCACGTAAACACCGAGATGTTTCGGGTGGTTGTTGATGGTGATGGTGCACCCGTTCGGGTGATCGCTATTGATAGTGGTTGTGGTTCTACTACGGATCGGTGCGGGGTTCGCAAGATTACGGACGGGGCGGGTAGTTCTACTGGTTACCGTGAGCTATTCGACTGCTAGTGGTTGACGGTTGTGCACGGCTTGGGTCGTGCACTTCCGCCAGTTACTAGCAACTGGGTTACGTACTGGGAGGTACATAGTTATGGAAACTTACTTTATCGACGGCAGTCGCTCACCTGATGTTGACATGATGGGGACGGGGCTTGATGACATGATCCAAGAGTTTAGCGACGAATTCAAATACCAGATTGTGGACCTGTACGAAGATGGGCAACGAGATGATGACGGTAGCGCTATGGCTCAGTGGTGTGCCGATATGGAGGTGATCGCTAGCGAGTGGAGCAAGTTCTATCGGGAATGTGTGAACGAATTTGAATCACGGTTTAATTATCGACTGGAGATCATGTAATTGCCTGACGGTTGTTCACCGCTTAGGCGGTGAGCTTCCGCCAGTTAATTAACTGGAGCATGTACTAGGAGGTGCATAGTTATGGATAGTCAAGAACTTTATGAGGTGCTATTTGATGCGGTGATGAGTTGCGACGGGTGGCCGCAAGAGTTATCTGAGAAGTCTGACACGGTGATAGGTGCTTACGAGATGTTGGGGCACTATCTGGTTGGTAGGGCTATGGAGCTGAAAGAGAAGGGGGAAGAGTGATGAGCGACGCAAGAGAAGATAGATGGAGCACGGACGTGGCTAATATGCCTGACGCTAAATGGTACGTGTCGATGACTGATACCTGTATGTCGGGTTGGGGTCGTGCTGAGGGCATGACTAACAGACATGTGATCTTGTGTGATGACATTCATGATGCTGACCGTATTGAGCGTCTTGCTTCTGAGCGTGAAGAGATGAAGCGTGTGACGATTACTCGGGGTACGCCTAGGTACCGTAAAGCGGTACTGTATTCGTGGCAACACGTGAGCGATAACAGGTGGGTGGCCTGATGTACGTACGACAATCAACCATAGTGGGTTACGCATACAGGGCAGACATTTGGTGTCCTGCGTGCATGGAAGAGAGTTCACTTATGGACGGCGTCAAGCCTGCTAGTGCTGAACTGATGCTGGATGATGCGGCAACTCGTTTAGGGGTGGACCGTAATGATGAGTACTCGTTCGATAGTGACAACTTCCCTAAGATAGTTACGATAGGCGACCTAAACTTTCACAGTAATGAGGGCATAGACGAGTGCTACCAGTGTGGGGAGGGGCTTGATGTTTGATCTATTGGAGAAGGTGTTACCGATACCTGAATTTCCTGGGCTTTACTATTTGATTTGTATTGCCATGTTTGTTCGCGGGTGTCATTTGATAGCTGAGTGGTATTGGGCTAAGGAGCGTGCCCGTGGCCCTGAGTACTGGCAGGCGTTATTGGACTCGGAACACAGAAATAGAAACTAATACTTGACAACATATAGAAACATCTGTTTATAATAGGAAACAACAACTAGCATGTACTGGAGGTACATCAAATGATAATAGACACACACATAGGACACGACTTCTTAACTAAAGATGTCAGCGACGTAGGGCGTAACGCTTTCGACGTGGCCCGTGATGCACAGGCAGACTTTGATTTGCACTATGCAACTAAGGGATTTATCCACCCTATTAGTAACGACTTCGTGGCGCCGAAGTACAAGAACGGTAAACACCGTGGCAAGGTCACAGGCAAATACATCTTGCGTGCCGATACCTATGAACCGTTAGGCGACGTTAGCGGCAAATACCCTAAACGTGACGGGTACAAACACATCTTTAGGACAATGGAAACACTGTTCCCTGAGACGTGCACCGACATGTCAGTGTTTGGTAACGGAGAGCGTCTCATAATGACTCAACAAATTGGTGACCCTATCCAACTGAATGGTGGGGATTCCATCAAACCGTGTGTAATGACTCGTATGAGCTTAAACAGCATGTGGGCTACTGGCATATTCCCTATCGGTCAGAGGCCGTCATGTGGCAACGTGCTCGAAATAGAGCACAGTCTCATATCCGTTAAGGCAACGAAGAACCATGACGTGATGTTGACCCTACGTTCGGCAGTCTTGGAAGCATCTAAACTTCAGGCTGACCGTCTAGCCATGTTTGCACGGCAGGCATCCAACTGGTCTGTAAGCGACCGTCAGTTTCACAGAATGCTGAATGAGATTCTCCCTGAAGTAGATGATGAGGCGCCTACACGGACACAGAACCTGATTACCGCTAAACGTGCCGCTGTAGTAGCGGCATGGAGGGCAGAGACAGAGCGTTACGATGACGCTAATGCTTGGCTAGTGTTCAATGCTTTTCAGGGCGCTGAACAGCACAAGATTAATCAAGGCTTCAAGGGTGGCGTTCAAGCTGAACAGAAATCGTTGAAGAAGCTGGCAGAGGGTAAGACTCCGATTGCTGATGCTGCTCAAGAATATGTGAACAGCATCATTATGGCGGATGTTGGCTGATACATTGGGTTGGGGGTTAGGTGTCATGCTTGCGTATGTACCTCCCTCCTAGCCCCCTACCCCTTCTGATGGGGCACCAACTTTGATTGGTGCCCCGTCAAATGGGGGGGAAGCGCTCAGAGACATTAAGTGGACACTGAGAGTTGGCTCTTTGACTAGTCAAGAGTCTGACGGATAACCGTGTTGCGGGCCGTCTCCCCCCTCCCCCCTTTACTTTCCCACGACCAATAGGAGGTTATTTATGTGGGTATTTACTGAAGATGGATTCTTCTCAACAGTTGTAGTCGATTCTCGTGATCGTTTAGAAGATAACCAAGATGAACTGGTTGTTCGTTCAAGAGCTAAAGATAATCTAATTTCATTTATAAATAAGATGGATGGCGCATACACATTTGAAGATGTTGAATGCACACCAGACAGAGATTACCCGTGGCGGGTCTTTGTTAAGCGTGAGGACTGGGCAAAGTACCTGTATGACTACGTTAAAGACGACCTGTGCTACACCAATTTCAAAGACTACATACGCAAGATAGGTCCACACTCGGAATCATCTAGGCGTATGCACGCTATTGGTGACGTGTGGGATGTCATGTACGACTACGAAGATCGCCCCATGTCTGGGCCTATCGAGTCTGATCCTGCTCGGCAGGCATGGCTTGACTTTGTTAGGAGTAAACGTGATTAACATTTGGTTAGGCATCTGGGCAATCTTGGATTTTGCGTCAGTGAACCATGAACCGCCACCAGAGAACACAGAAGTGGTTGAGATTGTTTGCGCATACTTTGATCCGTGCGTGAGACCGTTAGGGATTGCTTGGTGCGAGAGTTTGCATAACCCTCGCGCCTATAACGGAGCAGATCACGGTTTATTTCAAATTAATAAATACTTTTGGGGTGACGTATTCGCAGAACGTTGGCCTAAGCGTTTCGATCCTGAGCAATCAACAAGGTTCGCCTTATACATAGTGGAGCGGACAGAAGCTCAGTGGGACCTTTGGACTTGTGGGAGGTACAAGTAAATGGGGGCAACGCACAAGAAATGCAGTTCTGATGTGTAGTTGGACTATAGAAGATCGTAAACCTAATGGCTATTACAAAGGTAAGTCCTGTATCAAAGAGGGATGCAAGAGAAAGGTAATAGCTAAAGGTATGTGTATGAAGCACTACCAACGTATAAGACTTACAGGTCAGTTAGATCTTTTGCCTCCTAAGCCGACGCCTAATTGTTTAGTCGAAGGTTGTGAGCGCAAGCACTACGGGCGTAACTACTGTCAATTTCATTGGGATCACTGGCGTCGCACGGGTGATCCTCTTCAGGGAGGAAGAGAGCAATATTTAGAGGAAATTAAAGCACAACCAGTTACCTGCAAAGTTGTTTGTCAAGGTGTCCGTTGTAGCACCAAGATTGGCAGAGGTCATGGTGATGGGAAAAACCATAAAGGTAGTGTCGCTAGAGAACTTTGTAGCACCCATGACGCACGTTGGCTTATTCACGGTGATGTAAGAGCAGACGACCCAATTCTCATACAGCGCGAAAGGGACGCCAAACGTCCACCATGCGCTGCACCTGACTGCGAGAAAGAAGCAAAAGGGTGGCAAGGTGGCGCTATTTATTGCGATGCACACTGTTTGTTATTTAACAGACATGGGCGCTTACACGTCACAAGACAACACAACATTGGGCTGACCTGCTCAGTCGAGTGGTGTGACAAAGTGTGCGAAAGCGGAGCAGACAAATTTATTAAAGGCATGTGCAGCAGTTGTTATCTGCGAGTTACTGGGAAAGGTAGTGCGAGCGCTTCTCGTCGAAGAGCAAAAAAAGCGAACACAAAGTGTGATAACCACACAATCCTTGAACTTCATAAACACTGGAGAGAAAAAGGAATTGACCCTAAACGTTGCACTTACTGTGACGCTTGGTATCGGCAATGGAAAAACAACTGGAAAACATCGCAAGGCGACCACGTTGTACCACTCAATAAAGGCGGCACTAATTTAATGGACAACATGGTTCCATGTTGTCTGTCTTGTAACGCATCGAAATCAGACAGAATTCTTTACGAAGAATGGATACCACCTAAAGAACGGAAAGCAGCATGACCACCAGATACCAGAAATACAGAAACAAAACATGCTGGGCAATCATGCCAGACGGAACACAATGCACACTCACACGAAGAACATCAAAACCATTCACTGGCCTGGGTTCCATCGAAGGAAAAATAGCGCTCTGTCATGGGCACCACAGACACTACAAACAATATGGAGACCCACGAACAGAGCTTCCTTTGAACGCCATGCAACGGTTGACATTCAAAGAACGAGTCGAATGGTACATGAACCCCGCACACGGGTACATAAAAATAACACCCTACGAATGTTACGAATGGCAACGAACCAAACTTCAAGCAGGATACGGGTTAGTTAATTCCAAAGTTGTAGCCAAAGAATGCGGCACAAAAAACAATGTTCAAACCCATCGAATGATGTGGGTGTATGCGAACGGGGCACTCCCGCCAGACGGGATGCACGTCCATCACTTGTGTTACAACAAATCATGTTGTAACCCTGAACACCTAGAGTTACTAACACAAAGAGAAAACTCTAACGATGCTTCAATGGTTCATCACATGCGCATCAGATATGCACAGTTAATGGTTAAAAACCGTAAATTAAAAACACAAATAGGACGTTTGGAGAAAGAACTTGCCGAAGAAAAAAACAGAAATCAGTAAAGAAGAACGTGATGCATGGCAGAAACGAGCCATGCAAAGAAACATGCCCACAGTCTGGGAAAACGACTCTTGGACAAAAGGCGAGATAGAGAGGGCACGTGGCCAAACACAGCAACCTTAAATATATTGAATGGGAACCATCTGACTTTACCCGACACGGATTTATAGCTACATACGCACTTGGCAAATGTAGGTGTGTAAAATGTAAACAACGTTGGGAACAATGGAACCAACCGTGGAAAAACAGTTATCTCAGCAAAGAGTACTAACCCCATCAAGGAGGAAACATGGGAGCAAGCAACCTAGAACAAATGGACGAACGCATACAACGGATCGAAGGCATAGCTCAACAACTACTTAGAGTTTCAAATGAGCTAATCGAATCCAACATCGAAATGTCTAATGCTGTCACTGCTTTATCGGCACGCATCAACATACGAGAAGCGTTACCTCCATTACCAACAGACGAATACCTGAACTTCCAAGAGATAGCACGCAGGGCGGGAGTTACCCCTGCGGCTGTAACAAACTGGCGGATACGGCACGATGATTTCCCCCGACCAATCAAAGAAATAGGTAAAACTAAATTGTTTTCTGCTCGGCAAATCAATGCTTGGTTGTCTTCAAGACAGGCCAAACAGCCTAAGGCCGTAACAGAAATGCAACATTCGTAATGAAACTGTAATAAAAGACACACAATAGCGCGTGTATTTTGGTAAACGGCGCGCTAAACTTATTGGTACTTAGTATCAACCACCCACCTAAGTGGGGTGGTTGGCACGAGGTACAGAACAAAGCATGTACTGGGAGGTACAACTGTATGCGTAAAG
>JAAHTH010001446.1_pt1 | contig 15577 bp, 9 predicted proteins | sample 6116091 | NCBI WGS metagenome assembly JAAHTH01 (sample SAMN13939990, study PRJNA603662) | sponge metagenome | isolation source: marine sponge | host: Mycale hentscheli | place: New Zealand | collected 2006
TTCGGCGGGGTCTTTTTTAAATTATTATATTATATTATATTATGGAAACAAAAGAAAAAAAGACTCAAGTAAAAAAAGATACTTGGGAATATAAAGATAGAAATTATTATCTATTAAAAAACAAAATGCCTTTAACTCACACTTTACCTAGTAGACACTCTGCTAGATACCCTTTGGTATGGTTTGACAAAGAAAAAGGTTATGAAAGAGAAATGAGATATGCTAGCAATCATAAAAGCGTATTTGTTGATGAGCAAAAAGGAAACGTAACTTTAGCACATGTTGTTTTTGAAAAAGGACATTTACAAGTTCCTAAAGAAAAAAGAAATTTACAAGAGTTCTTAACTAAACACCCACACAACGGTATTATATTTACAGAGTTTGATGCTATAGTGGAAGCAGAAGATCATTTTGATTGGTTAGAACTAGAACTTGCAGCTTCTAATATGGCTTATGAAATGGATGTTGATAAAGCCGAAGCTATATTAAGAGTTGAAAAAGGATCAAGCGTAAATACTTTATCTTCTAAAGAATTAAAAAGAGATTTATTAATATTTGCTAAACAGCAACCTAAATTGTTTTTAAACCTTTGTGAAGATGAAAATGTTGAATTAAGAAACTTTGCTATCAAAGCAGTTGAAGCTAATATTATTAGTTTAGCTGATGATAATAGAGTATTTAAATGGGCTAGTAATAGTAGAAAACTAATGACAGTTCCATTTGAAGAAAACCCATATTCAGCAATAGCAGCTTGGTTAAAAACAGATGAAGGTATTGAAGTTTATAAATCAATACAGAAAAAACTAAAATAACAAGTGATTATAATTAAGGCGGCTATGCGGCCGCCTTTTTAATATATATAAATATGGGAATTAATGTAAATACTGTTTACACCACAGTTTTAAGTATCTTAAATAAAGAGCAAAGAGGTTATTTAACGCCGTACGAGTATAATCTTCTAGCTAGTCAAATACAACTAGAAGTCTTTGAATCTTTTTTTGAAGATTATAACCAGTATTTACGTATGCCTAAAACAGACGAAGAGTATGCTAGTAGAATAGAACACATAAGAGATGAATATCAATTATTTGAAATGTTTGAGTCTGCATCACAAAATACTAATCCTTCTAACGTATACGCATATCCAACCGACTTACATAGACTAGGAACTGTGTTCTACAATGGCGTTAAAGGATCGCCAAGAATACAACTAGTTAGTCAAAGAGAATTTAGACAACTAAATATGTCACCGTTAACTCAGCCGAGTGAAACTTTTCCAATAGCAACATTTAAAGATAATAAACTAACTGTATATCCACAGATAACTAATGGCAATCCAGCCGTTACATCTGTTAATGACGTTAAATTTAGCTACATGCGTAAGCCTACAGATCCGCGTTGGGGATATTACATAGGTAGTTTAGGCCAATACATATATGATAGTAGAACTTTTTCTACTTCTAAACTTATTATAGGACAAACTTTTACTATTTTTCCCATCCCAGTTGGAACTACGGCAGTTGCTGGAACTTACACTGGAGTAGTTACGTCAACTAACGGATCTGGAACTGGTTGTTTATTAGATATAACTGTAGCAGGATCAGGTACAATAACTTTATCTAGCGCTAATACTACTGTAAAAATTTCTACTTTAGACAACAGCTCAGGATATGCTGTTAATGACGCGTTGTCTGTTGCTCCTGGCGCATTTGGATCGTTGAACAATGGTTTTTCATTAGCACCAGCAATAGAAGCAAAAGATTTAATGACTAAAACTAACACTACTCAAGGAAGTATCGACTATGAAATAGATGATTCTCAAAGAAACATTGTTACTATGGAGATATTAAAATACTCTGGTGTAATCGTAAAAGATCCTGGTGTAGTCAATGCGGCTTATAAAGAATTAGCTGAAGATGAAGCAAACGAAAAAAGATAAGACATGTACACATCAGGAAATCAAAAACAACAAACTAACTCAGAGTATTACTCAGGTGAAGTATCTCAATCAGGCGACGGTACAACTACTAACGCTGTAACTTGGCCACAAACTTTACCGCCGTTAATTTTTAATGATGGAGCAACTCAAACTTCTGTTGATAATTTTGACGTTTTTATTGATAATGTAAAGCAGTTTGGTCAAGCACCTTATATTTTTTCTACTTCATTAAGCACTACTATAACCAATGGTGTAGCTGTTCAAATATTAAATATAACTACTAATGTAGCTATTCCAAATACTTCTGTAATTAAAGTGTCTCTTATAGATGAAAGTAGATGGAGCAACTACGGAGGGTATCAATATACGCCATTAAATGAAGTGGTTAATAACTTTATGATTAATTATGTAGGAACAGATAAAGTAATACCAAGAGTTAAAAGAGCTGATTTAATATATCATGCTAAAAGAGGTATACAAGAATTTAGTTACGACACACTAAAAAGTATAAAGGCTCAAGAACTAACTATACCTAATAATTTGTCTATAGTAGCTCCACAAGATATGGTTAACTACGTGCAGCTTTCATGGGTAGATCAAGCAGGTGTTAAACATATTATATATAATACTAGATTAACAAGTAATCCTACAGCTCCAATAATACAAGATGATCAAGGTGTACCAACTCAAGACCAATATGGAAATAATCTAGAGTCTCAACAAGCTTTAATAAATGATAGATGGAGAACAGCTAACCAAAATAATTTAGCAGGCTCGGCTGGTAGTGAAAATTTTACAGAAGCAGATGTTTATTCTAATGCTTGGTATAAAAATGTTTATGGACAAAGATATGGCGCAGAACCAGAAGTTAGTCAAAAAAATGGATGGTTTACTTACGACCCTAGAAGAAATGTGTTTGCTTTTAGTGGTAATTTAGCTCAAAGATTAATTGTTTTAGAATATATTTCAGATGGTTTATACAGTGATGAAGATACTAAAATACCTAAACTAGCAGAAGATGCTTTATATGCTTATATGCTATATGCCGTAACTTCTGTTAAACCTAAAGTACCTGAATATATTGTTCAAAGATATAAAAAAGACAAATCTGCTAAATTAAGAAACGCTAAGATAAGGTTAAGCAATATTAAATTAGAAGAGTTTACTCAAGTAATGAGAGGTAAGTCTAAATGGATTAAACATTAATTAAATGACATTAGCGAAAAATATATTTATCAAGTCTAAGATGAACAAAGACTTAGACGAAAGGCTAGTAGGTAAAGGCGAATACAGAGACGCACAAAATATCAATGTAAGTAGATCTGAAGGTGATGATGTAGGTTCTGTTGAAAATTTATTAGGAAATGAATTAACAGCTAATTTAACAACTAGCACAATATATGATAATAAACAAGTAATAGGCCAATATATTGACCAAAGTAAAGAAAGAGGATTTTTTTACATAACAGATCATTTTGATAATTCAAGTGATAGGTTAAGTAATCCTACACACAAAGGGAGTACTTGTTTAATAGTAATGAGAGACTTTATAAATAATACAACTCATACTTTAGTTTCAGGTATGTTTTTAAATTTTTCTATTACGCACCCTATACTTAACATAGATTTAATAGAGGATTTATTATTTTGGACTGACGATAGAAATCAGCCAAGAAGAATAAATGTAGACAAAGCTTTATCTAGTTCTACTCATTATACAACTGAAGATAATATATCTGTAGCAAAATATAATCCATATAACGCTATAAGCTTAGTTAACGAGTTTACTGTTACTGTTACTGGTGGTACATTAACTGGGCCTGGTCCATTTACATTAAGCAATGCAGACTATGCTAAAATAAGACAAGGTCAATTTGTAAAAATGCCTAATACAAATACTCAAGTTACTCCTTGCGTTATACAGAGTACCTCTAATAATGCTAGTAGTTTTACGTTAAATCAAGATTATGATCAAACAAATCCCGCAGCTACTACTATTACTATACTAGAAACAGGTTCAAAAAATGTTTCAGACAGATTTACAGAAGCTACAGTGTTTGGAACAGCCGCTGCACCTTCAACTGTAAGTGGTGTTATTCAATTTACTGTAAGTAATCTATCTGGAACTATATATCCTAGCATGCGTATTTTTAACAGTAGAACAAAATCTGTAATAACAATTCTTGATTTACCTGGCTACGTGGCAGGTGATAATAGTGCTACTGTTAAAACAACAGGTGGAGGACTTAACGAGATGGAAGAAGCTTTTCAGAAATTTCCACCAAGCCAAGGAAATTATAATGCTTTAGTTTATTTTGCAGATTCTAATTCTCAATATTTATCTAACTTTTCAGGAGACAAAGAATATTTAAGAGATAAATTCGTAAGGTTTAGTTATAGATTTAAATTTGAGGATGGTGAATATTCTTTAATAGCACCCTTTACGAGTCCTGCTTTTGTACCTAAACAAAATGGACATATTGTAGATATTAATCAGTTATATGATGGCGCCACTGCTAATACATCTCAACAAAACGTAGAAAGAGGTTATGAAAATATAGCTAGAAGTACTGTTGTAGATTTTTTTGAAAATAGTGTGAATGTAGTTGATTTAAACATACAAATGCCTTTTGCTGTAAATACATTATATGATAAATTAAAAGTAGAAGAAATAGATATACTTTATAAAGAGTCAGACACTTTAGCTATAAGAGTATTAGAAACAATACAAAAAACTGATACTAGAATTACCTCTAATTCAACAGCTATACTTACTTATAACTACAATTCTAATGAGCCATTTAAACCTGTTACAGAAGCACAGGTAGTTAGAGTTTTTGACAGAGTTCCTATAAGAGCTAAAACTCAATCTGTTACCGGCAATAGAGTTGTTTATGGTAACTTCTTAAACAAACATACTCCCCCAGAATTTTTATCGTATAACACAGAAATTAGCGCTAAATTAAATTCTAGAGAAGATAGTTCAGGTGTTCCAAAAGGTGTAGCAGATTTGCTGGTTAAGCATCCTACATCTAGTATTAAGCAAAATAGAACTTACCAAGTAGGGGTGATATTAGTTGATAGGTATGGAAGACAGACTGATGTAATTTTATCAGATGCAGACTCAAACTCTTTTACTTATGCTGGTGGCAGTTATGGTGGTGATACTATTTTTTATCCGTATTTCTCTACAGGAAGAGCACAAGTAACACCTATAACTAGATGGTTTGGTGATTCACTTAAAGTTTTGTTTAGATCTGTAATACCTAATAGTGTAGTTTATGCAGATGGTTACCCAGGAATTTATAAACCTGGTAATTACACTGTTGTAGCTAGCAACACCGTGACAGGCACTAGCTTTAATGCAACTGGTTTTGAACAAGATCCAGAAAAAGGAGATATTATTACTATAGGCGGTATAGACTACGTTGTGATTAGCACTATTTTTAGTTATCCTACTTATCCACTTGTACCTGTGTGCAATTTAACATTAAACTCTAGTGTTAGTGTTACTGCTGGAACAGCATATAATGTAGTAGGAAAAGCTAATCCTTTAGGTTTTTATACATACAAAATAGTTATAAAACAACTACAGCAAGAATACTATAATTCTTATTTAGGTAACGTTATACAAGGTGGTTTTAAAGATCAAAAAGACAGCACAGGCACTCTACTAGAGCAAGGTTTGTTTAGAACTTCACTAGCTTATGCTAGTTTATTTGGTAGTAACATAAATAAAATACCTGCAGATTTAGCTGAAACAGAACCTAATCAACAATTATTTACACCTAACACTACAAAACTATATACAAGAGTACAATCTACTATACCTATTGGAAGTAGCACTACTATAACTAATAATTTATTTGTAGGTAATAATACAGTTTCTCGAAGTAATCCGTTTGTTACAGGTGTTTATTCAGCTAAATTAACAGATTTAAAAGCTTTAGATTTAGCAGCTAGTACACCACTACCTGGCATTGGTTTTTTAAACGCACAACAAGATCCTATAGGTTTTAAAATTAACACTAACGGTTCTGTTTTAGGCGTTCCAGTTGTAAATCCAGCTTATGTAAACACATCGTTTATTAGTACTGATCTTAGGTTAAATGTTATGGAAGTAGATCCACCTAAGTCTAACATAGAGATATATTACGAAACAGCCTGCTCTGGTTTAGTAACAGAATTAAACAACCTAATACTGACAGGTACAGGTGCTACAAACACTGCTCCAAACCCACCAGATAGTGATGATGGGGTAATATCATAAATTAAATAATTATGTCAGCGTCAATAGAAGTAGATTTTAACAACACGTATTTAATTAAGCAGACTTATGGTCAAACATTAAATGGTAGGCCAAACGCTAATCCTAACAGACAGATGGCCGTAGGGCCTGGTATATGTTGGCCTAGTGGTATTGATCTTACTATTGGGACGGCAATAAATCAAGATAGGAAAGAAGGATTTTATTCTAATTTTTATATAGAAGAATCTAGAATAAGAGGAGATTTTAATGCTGTGAGTATTGATCCTGGTGTTAGAGCGTATTTAAATGACCCGTTTCCAATACAGCAGCATAGATTTAATACATTGATTTATTCTGGCATATATAACTCTAGAACAGGTATAAACAACACAAATGTGTTTTCTACTGGCACAGACATTACTAAGTCTTTAGATCCTGAAAATGGGTCAATACAACGCACTTTATCTGAAGACACTAACATGATAGTGTTTCAAGAAAACAAAATTAGTAGAGCATTAATAGATAAAGACACTATATATACTACAGAAAGTGGTACTCAAACTCAATCAGGAGCTGCTGTTATAGGTCAGTTTGTACCTTACAAAGGCGTATACGGTATTAGTAAAAATCCAGAATCTTTAGCTAATTATGGTTTTAGAAAATATTTTTCTGATAGAAATAGAAACGCTATAATGAGATTATCTAATGATGGTCTTACAGAGATTAGCGCTTATGGTATGGAAGATTATTTTAGAGATGAGTTAGATAAAGTAAAAGATATTAACACAACTTACACTATACCTTCCACAAGTAGCTTAACAGTATCAAGTGGAGGTGCGGTAGGAGAGTTTACTTTAACTTTAAATCTTACTGGAATAACTCCTATACCATCAACTGGAATGTCAATTAAAGACAACCCAGGTTATATAACTCAAGTTGACTCATCTACTCCAAGTGCCGTAAAAATATTCTATTCAAAAGGATTTACTACAGATTTAACTACTAAAGTAATATTTGAATATTCTGAAAATGGCAAAGTAAAAGGAGCTTGGGATGTTCATAATAGAAATTATATTTTGTCTTTGCAAGAAACTCCATTATTAAAGTCTAAAACAGAAGACTTTCAAACACTATGTTTTGATGACAAAGTAAATGGCTGGGTAAGTTTTTTAACTTACAAACCAGAAACAATGTTTTCTGTAAAAAATAATTATTTTACTACTCAAGAAGTAGGTTTATTTAAACACTACTCAGAGGTGCTTAATACTAGAAATACATTTTACGGCGTGTCTAACCCTTCTACAATAACATGCGTATTTAATGTACAGCCAAGTTTAGTAAAAAACTTCAAAACTGTGGGATATGAAGGTAGTAGTGGTTGGGAAGTAGAATCTTTTACATCTGACTTTACTGGAGTTAATCAATTACCAGCTGGAACTTATGTAGAAAATCAAGATCAAACTCTTTCTGTAAAAAGTTATGAAGAAGGAAAATACGTAGATCCTATTACTGGTCAAACTTTAAACGCTGGTTTTAATAGAAAAGAAAATATTTATTTAGCTAACATAGTTTCTAACTCTATAGCTATGCCTAATGAAGTGTCTTTTGGAAATCAAATAACAGGCGTTAGAGGATTTGTAGCTACTGCTAAATTTCAAACAGATAGCACTACACAACTTGGAGGAACAAAACAACTATGGTCTACAAGATCAGAGTATGTTAACTCATCTGGGTTTTAATTATATTATATGAAAGATTTAAACGAACTTATGGTTCAGATGAGCACTCTTGATAAACAAGATTTTAGAGATCAAATGATAGATCTTACTGTTAAGATGGCTCAACTGCCAGACGCTGCTGTTAGAGAAACTTATGCTGAAAATGCTAGCATAGACACTTACAATGGCAACAATTTAGAACATTTTTTTGGAGAAGGTACTTATATAAGAAAAATTACAATGAACAAAGGTTCTGTAATCATGAGTGCTATACACACTGTTTTACATCCTTTTTTTGTGTTGAAAGGCAAAGCAACTGTATTATCTGAAGACGGTTTAATAAATGTAGAAGCTCCTTATTTTGGTATGACAAAACCAGGAACTCAAAGACTTTTATTAATACATGAAGATATGGAGTGGTATACAGTGCATCCTACAGAAAAAACAAACGTAGAAGAAATATTACAAGATGTAACTTCAAAAGATTATGACCACCCAAAACTTAAAATAAATTAACATGTTATTATTAGAATTAGTTACTTATACTGGACCTGTCTATTACGAGGCTACTGTTGCTGCTGTAGCTATTACTGCAGGTGCTACTGCTTTAATAGCTGGTGCTGTAGACTTTGGTATTAGTAAAAATAAAGAGAAAAAAGCTGCAGAGGCAGCGGCGCAAAAAGAAGCTGAATTAAAAGCATTTCAAGACAATAGGCAAGAAATTATTGATAACTCAAATGATATTAGAGCATTAGCAGCTCAGGTAAGCAACCCATTTGCTAATTTAAGTGTAGCTACAGGAGCTGCAGAGTTTGAAGCTGAACAAGCAGATTTAGCTTTAGCTCAGTCACTAGATACTATGGCAGCTACTGGAGCAAGTGCTGGTGGTGCAACTGCTTTAGCTAGAGCAGCTTTAGCTAGTAAAAAAGGTATAGCTAATAGTATAGAACAACAAGAAGCTCAAAACCAAAAATTAGCTGCTCAAGGAGCTCAACAAGCGCAACAACAAAGACTTAACTTACAGCTTGCAGCTGAAGCTGAAGAAGCTGCTGCTTTTGATAGACAAGAAAGAAGAGACATGGTTGACATGGGTATTATAAGAGAAGACCAACAATATCAACAAAACTTAGAAGTACAATATGGTTTAGCTGCTCAAGAAGCTGCAGTAGGAACTATAGAAAACGTAGGTGGCGCGGTTGGGACAGCCGCTGAAGCAGGTTTATTATAATAAAAATTAAAATATGGCATATCAAATACCAAACATCGCAGGTCTAGCTGCAGCTAGAAATAATAGAAGAGCTCAAGCTATAAAAGATATGGGAACTATGCTTGCTACTAGACAAAAAGAAAAAAATAAAATAGAAGCAGCAATTGTAAAAGATGCTAATGCTCGTAATGTAGATTTTTTAAATTATTTTGAAGAACAACCTAAATCTAGTAATCAAGCTTTTAATTCATCTGCAGAAGCATACGTAAGAAAAGCCTCTGCTAATCAAGAAATAATGTATAGAAATGCTTTTGGTGCTCAAGGAACTCCTGAAGCTAGAGCAGCATACAATGCTCAAGTAATGAAAGACAAAAGAAATTTACAGTCTATAGGTGAATGGATGACTTTAGGTAATGCTGCTAGTGTAGCTATAACAGAGAATCAAGCCGCGGCTGATCAAGAAACATCATTAGGTGCTTTTACTAGAGGTAATGATATAAATAAACTAAGTTTTCAAAGCGATTTAGCTAATTCAAAATTTACTAATTTTTTACTTAATGATGATGCTAATGGTAATATAAACTTAAAAGGTTTTTATTCTAGTGATGATTATGAAGGTTATCTGGCTGGCAATGATGAAAAAAAATACAATGAAAGAAATTTAACTGGAGACGTTCAAGCACATCAATCTGGTCAAGTTTGGTTTACTCAAATACAAAATGATGACTTACTACAGAATAAACTAGGCAACATTTGGAATAATAAAAATCCAGCTATTGGTTTAAGCAACTTATTTCAAGAAGAAACTAAAGAAAATAAATATTTAAGCGGAGGCAACTGGGTTTATACTAAAGAGAAAGTATATAATCCAACTAAGGTAAAAAGCGAGTTATTAAATAAGTATACTAATAGACTTGATACTCAAATAAATGGAGAAGGTTTTGATAAAACTTGGGACCAGCTATATAAAGGTGGTTATATAAGAAATAATAAAGGAGAGTTTTTAGAAGAAGGAGATATTGCTTGGAACACTGTTAAGCAGATTAAAAATATATCTAATGAGATGTTTATGAAACAATATGGCGATTTAACAGGTGATGAGAAAATTACTCAAGAAGATAGAGATTTATTTGTTGATAACATGAAAGACGCTGCTAGGCAAGGGCTAGCTAACTATTTTGCAGAAACAATGGCGCCACAAAGTAATCAAGTAATATCAACTCAAACTACTGAAAAATACGAACAAGAAAACAAAAAGACGTATACGTCTGATCAAATTAATAAAATGATGATGCATGAAGACGCTTACTTAGCAAACAAAAGAGATGCTAAAGAAGATGTTAAATTAAAAAATGCTGCTGATTTGCAAAAAGCTATGATTAAAAATCTTAATGAAAACTCTCATTTAGAAAGCATGGGTAATGTAATATACGCTGATTATAATAAAGCTATGGGTATATTAGAAAATACAGGGCAATTAGATGCTTATCAAAACAGCATGAACAAAGGTAATATATTTGCTTTAAAAGCTTCTTCGGCTACTTTAAACGGAATTAAGCAACTTCAATATGATCTTTTACCAGACTATGGAATTAAAGCTGTAGACATTGAAAATGCTGTTGGAAATGAAAAAGTTATACAAAGATTATTAAACAACGGTATAAACATAGATAGAGCTTCGGTAAATTATCTTGAAAGTATGTCACAAAATAACAATCCACTTATAGATGAATGATATTTATTACTACACTAATTCAAAAGGTGAAGTAGTAGAAGCCACTTATAGTCAAGTAGAAGAAGCGTCAAAACATTTTGGTTACCCTGATGCTCAAACATACATGACTGATAAGGGTATTACTACAGATCCTCCTGTTAAAGAGCAAGAATCATCTATGTTTTCTGGAGAAGAAACCAAAGATGCTATTGATAAAGCTCAAGATGAGCAAGAGAAAATACAGCAAGAAAGAGATGAAGCCAGAAAAAAAGATTTAGATAACCGTATATCTAATGAGAAACCTAAAGTAAATAAAAGTATGTCTCAAATAGTTCGTGAAGCTAAAATGAAAGAGACAACTGAAAAAGCTATAGAGTTGGACGATGATCACACTTGGATGGACAATGTAGATGATGTTCAGTTTTCTAACTCTGGCAATAATAAAATGTCTGTAATGCTCAACGAAGCTTATCCAGGTTTTACAAGTAAAGAAGTAACTAAATATAGAACTGATTATGGCCCTGATGGTCCTGTAAATTTACCATATACTGAGCTACAAATAACTGACGATAATACTGGAGACGTTAAAACAATAGATCCTAAGTCTAATAGTTTTAAAACAGATATTAGAGGTTTTGTTAATAAACATGGTGGCACAAAGAAATATAAAGCAGATGAAGAAACATTAAGATTATCTAGTGAAGCTGACGAAGCTACTAATCTTTCTGGTTATCAAAATTCAGAGATACAAAGTATAACTGAAAAACCTAATGAAGAGTTGTTTAAACCTTATACTGAAATGGAAACAGTTCAAGGTATACCAACTCCAGATGGTAGCGGAGGTACTATGATGATTAGTGGAAGTAGAAGAGTAGAGAAAACTATTCAACCTTACGAAGCAGAGTTAAAGCAAGCTAAAGATATTCTTGATAGACAAGTAGCAGACATAAACGCTAAGAGATCGCCTAGTGATCAAATACCAGCTGCAACTAGGTTAGATATAGAAAACAAAGCTAAAGACCTTATAGCTGCTGATATGACATATAAAATGCAAAATAACAATTTGCAAGACTATTTAGAAGATTTAACTGAATCTGAAATTGCCAAACTAAATATTTATACAACAAAAACTAAAGACGCTAAATCTAAAAAAGCAAGTGAAATATTAGCTGTTCAAAAAATAGAAATGGATAATTTTTTAGATGAAAATAAAAATCCAGATCTAATGCTAGTTAACTATGTTAACTCTACTTTATCAGATCCTACACAAGAATTTTTACCAGAAGAAGGAGAAAAAACTATTAAGCTTAACAACGGTAAAGTAATAGGCGAAAAATTATATAATGAGTATGTAAAAGCAAAGTCTAATTTAGATAACCAATTAGTTCCTCTTAAAAAACGACAAGACGAAATAAATAAAGTAACAGGTGAAGTTTCTGATTTAAATACTAAAATGGATTTATACGGCAGAGACTACAGTAATATGAGTAAGTTTACTTATAACTTTTTAAAAGGTTTTGAGAGTATTGGATCTGGTATATTGTATTATGGTGGAAGACTAGGAAGTGAAGTTATGCAATTAGGAGGTGGATTAACAGGTTTTGCTGGAGAAGTATTACAAAAAAATCTAACTGATTGGCAAATAAATAGATTTAAAGAAGATCAAGATCGTAGAAGAGTATTAGCTAAAGACGTTTCATTTGGAGATTTTAAAGATAAAAATGGAGAGTTTGATGCTGGTAGATTTGGTAGATTTATAAACCAAGAAGTTAGCACTCAGCTCCCAATACTAGCTTCAATGGTAGTTACTGGTGGTAGTGGATCTGCCGTGTTACCAGCGTTGACTATTGGCACGTATAGTGCGGGTGAAAGATTAGCAGAATTTGATGTTAATCAAGCAACTGATCCAAATTATAATCCATCTGCTTTAGAAAAGTGGTTTGTAAGTACAGGCTATGGTGCTTTGGATGGCACGTTGGGCACTTTACCAACTGCTAGAATATTAAGAAATAGTGTTAAAACTGTAGGTGCTTCTGGTACTAGTGGTTTTTTAAGCTTTGGTAAAGAGTTTAAAAATGCTTGGACTAACGGTACTTTAAGAAAAAATGTTATATATGAGCCAGCTATAGACATGGCAGGTGAAGTAGGTACTACATGGGGTCAAAATGCTTTAGATGGTAGACCTATATTAACTAATACTGGTCATACTGCTTTTACTTCTGGTATGTTTAGTGTATTTTTAGGTGGTGGTCCTTTAGTTTATGGACATACTTTAACTGCTTTTTCTGATCGTAAAAAGTGGAACGAAACTAGAAGTTTAATAGATGATAAAAATAGACTTGAGGCTAAATTAAGTAATGTTGATGGTCGTACTAAAGTTGGTAAAGCTTATAAAAATCAAATAACAAGTTTAGAAAAGCAAATTGAAAATAATATTAATACTGTTTCTAATAATGTTAATAATAAACTATCACCAAAATCTTATAATGCTTATGTTAATGCTACTAAAAGACAAGAAGAAATAAGATTAGAAGCAGAAGCTATAGTGGACGATCAAACTATTAAAAATAGACAAGACAAACAAGAGCAATTAAAATATCTTAAAAAAGAGTTTGACGATATACAATATGCTAGAGATTTATGGAGAGATGAAGATGCATTTGGAAATGAATTTAACTTATTAAGTTCTGGTAATGAACAGCAAAAAGAAAGATACCAAAAAATAAAACAAGAAGCTATTACAAAGTTAAGAGTTGATAAAAATAAAGCTCCAGACTTTCAACCAGACGCTAAAGATATAAATGCAGCTGCATATGATATATATGTTAGAGAAGAAATACAAGACAGAATAGACCAAGCTAATAAAGCTAGTAACAATTTTAAAACTATAGTGTTAGAAACAAAAGAAGATGCTATAAATGAAATTAACAGATTGGCTAATGAAGAAATAAGTATAGCTGCTTCTGAAGAAAAAACTACTATACAAGATACTAAAACAGTAATAGATAAAATAAATAAAGGATCATTAAACGGTTTTCAAGTTGGTAAAAACAATTATGCTATAATGGAAAACGCTGTGGCTAATGAAAAAACTGAAATAACTATACATGAACCTGGCCACCAAGTGTTTGAAGAAATACTTCAAAATAGAGATGCTGATTTTTCTGATATGGCTAGTTCTGTTTTAGAGTGGACTAAAGCAAATAATCCTGCTGTATATAAAAGATTAAGTACTCAAGCTGGTGTTAATTTATTATTAAGTGATAACTTAGCAGATAGAAAAAGAGGTGCTGAAGAAGTTGTTGTAGAATTTTTAGAAGAAGTTTCTAAAGAAAAATCATTTAACTTTGATAGAATACAAGACAAAGAATTAGCCGCATACTTTTCTTACATGGCATCAGACATGATGCAGAAAAACACATCTAATAATTTTGCTTTAAATTTAAAAGGACAAAATGACGCTGTTAGTTTTTTAGTTACTCTAGCTACTAAAATAAAAAGAGGTGATATAACTCAAAGAGATATACAAGAAGCTAGACAATCACCTGTTATAAAAGCTATAGAGCAAAAGACTAGTGAAACTGCAGCGATAGAATTAGCTACTAAAGTAAAACAAGCAGAAGGTAATATTAAAGAATCTGTTACAGAGACAGCTGAAGAAAAAGCAGATCGTAGAAGTAGAAGAGATAAAAATATTGAAAAAATTTATAACAAAGCACCTAAAACAAAACAAGAGTTTAAAGAGTTTATACAATCACCAGAAGGTAAAAGTGAGTTAGGTGAAATATTGCTAGACTATTATATAGATATGTTAGCTATAGCTAGAGGCGACGTAGACAAAGCTGTATCTGGTTATCAACCATTAATAAAACATATTGAAGCGTTTAACCCTGCTACTAATACAGACTTGGCTGGGTATATAGGCACATATTTAAAAGCTAAAGTTGGAACAGGTGCAAAACGGTTAGCTAAATCAGAAGGTCCTAAAGGTGGACCTAGAATAGGTGAGCAAAGAGACGGTGGTAGAGCATTTGATGTGGCAGATACCAGAGCTGAAGCAGATCAAACAGTTGATTTAAATTTAAGACAACTAGCAGACATAAAAGAAGGTAGTGACTTATATAACTTTATATTAGATAAAACTAAAAAAGTATTAGCTACTTTTAAGCCTAAAATAAAAGGCTTAAATGCTGAAGTTGTAGAACTAGCTAAACAACCTACAAACTCTAAAGCTATTGCTCAAGTAAATAAAGCTTATAAAAGTGTTAAACAACAATTAAATAACGACTTTAATACTGAAATGTTTAAAGAAGTTAAAAACACTATTAAAAAACCTAGTTACAAGTCTTGGTTGGAAAATAATAAAAAAGCTATACTTGGTTTAGATATAAATACTTTAGTAGGTTTTGAAAGATTATCTAAGAATAAAATATTTGCTACTACTGAAAAAACAAACATGAGCCCTAGTGAGATTGACGCTGCATTGTCTGCTGGTAGAAAAGCTGATTTAGTTTATATTAATCCTACATCTGGACCTACACTATATAAAAGATTAGATCCTTCGCCTGAGCAAATATCAGAGTTCTTTTCTAAACGTGGTAGAGATAATGCTCTAGCAAAAGCTATAGCTGTAAAGCTAGGTGAAAATGCTACAATGGAAGTGTTAAAAGGAGATGTTGGTGGAAGTAAAGTAATAGAAATATTCTCTAATAATAATCCAGATCTTAACTGGATTCCATTAGAAAACATG
>JAAHTH010002180.1_pt1 | contig 15573 bp, 15 predicted proteins | sample 6116091 | NCBI WGS metagenome assembly JAAHTH01 (sample SAMN13939990, study PRJNA603662) | sponge metagenome | isolation source: marine sponge | host: Mycale hentscheli | place: New Zealand | collected 2006
CAGGCTTCGCGCCGCTCTTGAGAACCCTGCTGATTTCTGACCGCGCCCTGAATGAACTTCCAAGACCCGAGATTTCGATGGTCATTCTTCACGAAGTTGCTCATATCCGCCGCTTTCACGTTCCTTTACGGATCCTAACCATCGTTCCTGCGTGGCTACTTGGTGGCTTGATCACTCGGTTCGCCGAGGGTCATTCATGGGGGATGGCTGCTGGTAGCGGCGTCGCGATCGCGATGACATTGATCTCACTCCGAATTGCCGCAATTCGGAGTGAGTTGGATGCTGACGTGCAAGCTTGCCGGATGGCAGCCAAAATGGCGGGTCGCGTAGATGATGTCCCCCTATCCTACCAAGAAGCTGCCCATGCTCTGTCGAACGCTTTATCGCGTAGCACTTTAGAATCGCCCGCTTCCAGAAGGGCAAGTTGGTTACACCCGGGCGTGTCCCAACGTATCTCGAATATGCAGTTGCATGCTGTGTCCCCAAATTCGTCCCCGGATTCATTCTCCGAAGACAGCTCATCAGCCGCAAGAAAGACAGCCCTCGTGCACCAAGCCTGATTACGGAAAACCAATGTCCGTGACAACACATGGCCGTTCGCCCAACCAGAATGGAGTCGGTGCCGAATGCTGAAACCGGGAGTGTTGCTGACAGATGGGTCAACAAACTCGCCAAAATCAACCGATTTGATGGCTCAGGCGTTCCAGGCCTAAGCAGCTTTGACCGTTTTTTCTGCATATTTTCCGATAGCTCTCCGTCCCGCAGCACTCAGGTGTACAGCGGCACAAGCTTCGCGGAACCGGGTTTTCTCCCAGTGGTAAGCACCGCAACCGAGACAGCACAGCCGAGCAAACAGAAGATTTGCCAGCGAACCGAGTGTCGTCGCTTTGCGTCAATCGCGCCCCATTCACTCAAACCTAGTGTGACTTCATAATCGCGTCGTACAGCCGTCCGGATTATCCGGGTAACTGTTAAACGGACACCTTTCCGGTGAACACGATCAGCCAATATTCCAAAGTAACGGAGAAACAGACATGGGACGCTCAGGAATCATTACTTTCAAAGGAAATCCAATGACGCTTGAGGGCGATGACGTTGCGATCGGCAGTGACGCCCCTGACTTCACCGTACATTACGCGGATGCAGGAATCCAAGCTTTATCATTGGAAGACTTGAAGGGAAAACCCACAATTATCAGTGTGGTTCCAAGCTTGGACACACCGGTTTGCGCAATTCAAACAAAGAAGTTCAATGAGGAGCTCTCGTCCTTAGGAGATAAGATCAACGCCGTAACTGTAAGCCGTGATTTGCCTTTTGCGCAAGCTCGCTTTTGTGGTGCCGAGGACGTGTCGATGCGAACTGCAAGCGATTACCAGAGCCATCAATTCGGAACAGCCTTTGGTGTCACCATCGAGGAGCTCAAACTTCTGACCAGAGCGGTATTTGTATTGGATGCTGAAGGAAAAGTTGCCTACAAGGAAATCGTTGCTGAAGTCACTGAGGAGCCCGACTATTCCGCTGCCATGGCCGCTATGCGTATGCTTGCGTAATTGAAATAGAAACGCGGCGTCGCACTCAGGGATCTTAGCCTGAGTGGGTCGCTGCAATGGCTAATCGCAACAACAAAATCGTCGCGAACTTGATAGCCAGCACAGCGACGCCTTTCACCCATCCAACAGGTAATACGATGTCCAAATTTGTGGTTGCGGCGTTATACCGTTTCGTGCAGTTGGATGATTTCGAAGATCTACAGCAACCGATCCATGATCACATGGTCCAATACGGGGTCTGTGGAAGCTTGCTTCTTGCCAGTGAGGGAATCAATGGAACCGTCTCTGGTAGCCGTGAAGGAATAGACCAGCTGATCAATTATCTGACGAACGATCCGCGACTCAGCGGTCTTGAGGTCAAAGAGTCTTTTGCATTGGAGGCACCCTTCAAACGCACCCGCGTCCGCCTCAAGAAAGAGATCGTAACGATGGGTGTCGAAGGGATCGATCCCAACGATTCCGTGGGCACCTATGTTGACGCAAAGGACTGGAACGACCTGATCAGTGATCCCGACGTGACCTTAGTCGATACACGGAACGATTATGAAGTCGCAATCGGCACGTTTGAGGGTGCGGTCAATCCCGAAACACAGTCATTTCGTGAGGTTCCGTCCTTTGTCGATGAGAAGCTTGACCCGCAAAAGCATCGAAAAGTTGCGATGTTTTGTACCGGTGGGATACGCTGCGAGAAATCAACCGCGTTCCTGAGGCAAAAGGGTTTTGAGGAGGTTTACCACCTCAGAGGCGGAATTTTGAAGTACTTGGAAGAGGTTCCAGAAGAGGAGTCAAAGTGGGAAGGCGACTGTTTTGTCTTCGATAAGCGGGTTTCCGTTGGTCACAATCTGCAACTTGGCGAGCATTTGATGTGCTTTGGGTGTGGTTGGCCGGTCAATTTTGAAGAACAGCAAGAAACGAGCTTTGTACCGGGTGTTCAATGCCCCCACTGCGCCGATCAGATCACCGAAGAACAGCGAAACCGCTTCACCGAGCGACAAAGGCAGATCGACCAGGAGAAGGCCAAGAGCGAGGTTTAGATCAAAATTCCGTCTTATCGAGCAGGATTCTTGGTTTTAGCCGTATTTTGGGATTCCTAGCCGGTCGTTAGACTAGGGGGACAACTCAACCGTTTTTCCATCCAGGAATTTTCATGACAGCTGTAGAACTACCACCTGAGATCGAAGTCAAACTCAACCCTGCGGATCAAGATGAGGATGGTTTCGTAAGCATCTGGAATATCGCCTCGGCCTCCAGCGATGGTCATTTGGAGCAGACGCGAGCCTTAGCTGCTCAGTTCATGTGCTTTCTATGCAAAAGAAACTGCGATTTTGTCGTGACCAGCACAGCAAATGCAGAGTACTTGGACGAGTGGTTTGAACGGGACAACAAGATCCTTTACGACTGGAACTTGGAGAGCGAGAAGGTCGATGTCATCTCGCAGCACGCGGAGGTTCCTTATGAGCCATTCGTGTCGTTCCTGGGAAATCAGAAATTCAACCCAAAGACCAAATACGCCCCCCGTCGCATCGATCGCGTCGAATGGTTTCAGAACCAGTGGAGTGTCGGTTAGCCGAGCTCTTTCGCCAAATTCGAGAGAAGATGTCAGCCCATCTGTGGTTGTGATTCCAATCACGCGGACAAGCCATCAGCAATGGCGGCGTCTTCGGAGGTCCGTTCCCGCCCTAGTGTGCGGAGGCCGGTTCCCGCCCTATGCGAGCCGATTTGCAGCGTCTTAAACTCTGCTCGCAGACCTATCCGAGCATTTGTTCTTGATTGGTTGCGAGACAGATCAATGCGTTCATGCCACATTACGCTGGGGACTCAATAACAGCGTTGGGCGATTCCTATCTGGAACATCGTGTCTTAGCTTGGATACTGATCGGCATGCCGCTTCAATTTTTGACACATCATATCCAACGTTAACAGAGCCCCGTTCAGCCATTCACGCCATGTCAGAGACGACGTCGCGTAACCACGAGATCTCGTGAGCGATATCTTCGGACAATCCTCGACGACGCATCGAGTGCGGCAAGACCGTCCACGCGTAGGTCTCGACTTCCAAATGCCCAGTGAACTCCGCGGCCTGAATTTGGTTTAAAAACCTCAGACATTCCAACGTATCATCCTGACTGGTCCGCAAGTGCCCAAAGCGCTCTAGAAAAATTGGCACGTGAAAATGCACGATCCAGCGTTGATCTCCACAGACCGGTTCACCTTTGCTCTCCGCATTACGAAGCAACGCGGGGAGATCTTCGGCAAGCTCAAACGTTCCATCGGACTTCAAACGACCGGTTTGGTGCAAGTAGCGATCTTCGGCAAATTCACTGAGCTGCGATATCGCCTCTCGTTGCCGCCCCACAGCCATCGATTGCCAGTCAGCAATGATCGCATTGCTCACTTGAACCTTGCCGATCATTACTCCAGCACCAACCAACCGTGATAGAACGTCTTGCTGAGACTCCATCATGACCGCAGAGTGGCAGATGTCATGGCAGACACCCAAGTAACGCCGGTGCTCTGTTTCGGGTAATTCTTTTTCAAACCAATCGACAACATCCTGCGTCGTATCCAAGACGCAACCAGGTTCGGGTTCAATCGCAAGAACAATGCGTTTCCCGGTCGATTCTTCGATTTTGCGTAATTTTTGGGCCAGCTCTCGCATATTCGCGCCAGCCTTGGCCAGATTCTCGTCACTCGCTTTCCCGTCAGACCAAGCGATGGGTAACGTGCTGATGGACCCTGTGTTTTCTTCCTCCGGAAGAAGCTGTGTCAAGATATTCGCAAGCCGAAGCGTGTAATTCAGCCTCTCTGGCTGCCACCACGCAGGTGAGTAGACCCTATGTTTGACGATGGGTTGGTGAAAATTGTCGTAAGGAAATCCATTAATCGTGAAGGCTCGAAGCCGACGTTCGTCTAAAAATGTACGAAATCGATCCACGCCATCGGTCAGTTCCCCGGCTGCCTGTGCCGGTATCCACAGCCCCACGCCCAGCTCATCTGACCCACTGGCATCCCTCGCGGGGATTGCAAACTCCTCCAAATTATTACAAATCGAGGCTAAATCGATTCCAGCATGCACATTAGTACAGTAGCCGATTGTCGCCGAGGCTGGGTTCAAATGGGTCACAGATGGAGGCTATTCAGGCTTCGGTGGGGGTAGGATAAAGTCATTTCGGCCTAGATTTCGAGGATCCGCTTCAGACACTAGGCGACTCAACTAAACTCAATATATACAGGTCGAAAAAAATCTACACCCACCCACTCTCTCAGTCCGCTTTCCCAACATGATGCTCGCTACCTTTTTGAATCGCTTTTATCTACTTGCTGTCGCCGTCTTTGTAGCCGGTTGTGTGTCGCCAAGCGTGTGTGAAGCACAGCATTTGCCAAACCCGAAACACAGCGACACACTGGACCGTTTCTTCCAAATCGAAAGCTGGTTGCCCACGCCCAACGCTCAACGCACAGCCTCGGGCGTTCCCGGACCCGAGTACTGGCAGCAGCGGGCCGATTATGACATCGACATCACTCTCGATGACAAAGCACAGAGACTCAGTGGCGTCTCGAGAATCAAGTACCACAATCAGTCACCTCATACGCTGAGCTACATCTGGGTCCAGTTGGATCAAAACCGCTTCAAACCTGATTCGGACTCTGCCATCACGACCCCGGCCCCTTCCCTGTCCCCCCGCCTTTCCCTTCGGGGGCCGCCCCCCCCCCCCCCCCCCCCCCCCCCCCCCCCCTCCCCCCGCCTACACTCGGGTCCAGCTGGCTCAAAACCGCTTCAAACCCGATTCGGACTCTGCCATCACGACCACGGCACCTTCGCTGTCACCACGCATTTCGTTTCGGGGCCTCAACTCGATTCTTGCTCGCTCAGTTTTCGAGGGTGGCTACAAAATCGAATCGGTCACAGACGACAAGCAAAAGGCGATTCCACACACAATCATCAAAACAATGATGAGAATTGACCTCCCGGAACCACTGATGCCGGGCATGTCGACAGGATTTGAAATCCGCTTCTCTCACAACATTGTCAACGCGAAAGTGATCAGAGCCCGCGGAGGTTATGAATTCTTTGAAGAGGACGAAAACTACATCTACGAAATTGCCCAATGGTTCCCTCGAGTTGTTTCCTACACCGATTACAAAGGATGGCAACACAAACAGTTCCTCGGACGTGGTGAATTCACGCTTGAACTCGGCGACTACGTAGTGCGAATCACTACCCCCAGTAATATGGTCGTCGCGGCCACCGGTGAACTGCAAAACATGAAGGAGGTATTGAAGCCGGAATGGATCAAGCGTTTAAAGGAAGCGGAATCTTCCAAGACGCCCCAATTCATCGTGACTCCAGAAGAAGCCAAGCAAAATGAATCAGCGAAAAGCAACAAAACAAAAACCTGGATCTACAGTGCCAAAAATGTCCGTGACTTCGCATTTGCAGCCAGTCGTAAATTCATCTGGGATGCGATGGGCGTCAATGTAGGCGGAAACACTGTGCTTGCAATGTCCTACTACCCCAACGAAGCAGAGCCTCTTTGGAGTCAATACAGCACAGAATCGATTGCCCATACGCTGGAAGTCTATGGACGTTACTCATTTGACTATCCCTACCCCGTAGCGATTAGCGTCAATGGCCCGATCTACGGAATGGAGTATCCGATGATCTGCTTCAACGGTCCACGGCCCGAAAAAGATGGTACGTACAGCAAGGCCACCAAGTACGGACTGATCTCTGTGATCATCCATGAGGTAGGACACAATTATTTTCCGATGATCGTCAACAGTGACGAGCGCCAGTGGACTTGGATGGATGAAGGGCTCAACACATTTCTGCAATATCTCACAGAGCAGGAATGGGAAGAGAACTACCCATCTCGCAGGGGTGAACCAACACAAATTGTGCCCTACATGCGTGGGGGTAATCAGCGTCCCATAATGACTGGTAGCGAAGAGATTCTTCAGTTCGGGGCAAACGCCTACGCAAAACCAGCAACGGCATTGAACATCCTTCGGGAAACCATTCTCGGCAGAGAGCTCTTTGACTTTGCATTTCGAGAGTATGCGCGTCGTTGGAAATTCAAGCGACCGACCCCATCTGACTTTTTCCGATCAATGGAGGATGCATCCGGCATCGATCTCGACTGGTTCTGGCGAGGCTGGTTTTACAGTACTGATCACGTGGACCTTGCAATCACGGATGTTGATCTTTTTGTGATCGACAGCGGCGATCCAGATGAGTCCGCGGAGAGAAAACGCAAGGAACTTGATGAGCAAGAACCAAGTTTGTCGGTTGAACGCAACAAAGATGTCAAGCGTCGCATCGATTGGCAGCCTGGCCTGAAAGACTTTTACAACAGCAGCGATTACGACGAACTGGCAGTCGAAGAATCCGCCCGCAAGTCTTACCAGAAATTTGTAGAAGGACTCGATTCCAAGCAAAAAGCGTTATTGAAACGCACCACAAATTTCTATCGCGTCGCGTTCGAAAACATTGGTGGACTTGTAATGCCCATCATCTTACGAGTCCATTACACGGACAACACCAGCGAAACGATGACTTTCCCTGCTGAAATCTGGCGGAGCAACAGCAAGAACGTTAGCAAATTGCTGATCACTGACAAAGAAATTGTGCGGCTGGAGCTGGATCCGAAGCAGGAAACAGCTGACACGGAGTCAAGTAACAACCACTGGCCCCCAAGAATTGTTCCGAGTCGTTTCCGGCTTTTCAAAGATGGAACAAGTCGAAATCCGATGCAAAAGGCGCGAGAAACCAAAAAGTCAACTGATAAAAAAACTGATGATGCCGAGCAAGCGGATTCAAAGAAACCAGCCATCAAGCCAAAGAGCGGGAGCACCAAGAAGTCCCCCAAACCAACTGGCAAACCGAAGGCCAAGGCGTCCGAGTAGTTCCAACGGTCGGCAAATTTGCATCGCTTCGTCAGACGCCATCGCATGTTGACACCTGCCTGTTTCGTGAAATCATGATGCAAGGCACAGCGAGACTTCCGTTTCAACCTGCCACGTGACCAAAACTGTCGAACTTCTGCAGGTCGACGCCTCTTTTGCTACTTCGCAAACAAAAGAGTCTCACTAATTCCCTGAAAAGAACCCATCATGTTTTACAGCTTGCTCTGCCTGATGCTCGTTCACCCGGTCCATGAAACGGTCTCAGAGATCGAATGGAATCCGAAAACACAGCGAATGGAAGTTGCGTTACGACTCGACGTACTGGACGACCAGTGGCTTGCAAAGCAAGTTTCCAAGCAACCCGGGGACGCATCTAAGAATTGGCGTCTGGAATACCTCAAGCAAAAGTTTCGATTCACAAAACAGGTGGGTGCTGGCCAACCCGCGACCAGCTCCTATCATTGGATCGGGAAGCAAGTCAAAGGGCCGCACGTTTGGTGGTATTTTGAAATAGGTCCCACTGACAAAATAAAGCCCCAATGGATCCAGCAGAGGATGCTCGAGGACCGCGAGCCCAACTACACGCACCGGGTTCTGATTTTGGGAGCCACGGGAAAGCGGTCGTTGAATTTGACAACCCGGAAAAACAAAGTTCGACTCGATCAAGCTAAAGATGAAACAACAAGCAAGGCAACTGACAGCTGAGGTCATTTCCATCGGTGATGAAATGACAAGCGGAGCCAGGTTGGACACCAATGCCCAATGGCTCAGCAGGCGGCTTGGTGAGCTCGGAATAAAAGTCTCCTTTCACACCACCGTTGCGGACACTTTGCAACAAAACGTCGATGTGTTCCGCATTGCTGCCGACCGTGTTGACTTTGTGCTCAGCACCGGAGGTCTGGGCCCGACGCGAGATGACCTGACGCGGGAAGCGCTCTCCAATTTGATTGGAGCATCTCTCGAGCTGAATCACTCCGCGATGGAACACATCGAACAGATTTTTACCCGCCGCAAACGTGATATGCCCGAGCGGAACCGGGTCCAGGCAATGTTCCCCACCGGAAGCCAACAGATTTTCAATCCCCAGGGGACGGCACCGGGAATTGACATGGTAGTTCCACGAAAAAACACCGGCGAATCACGTGTGTTCGCCTTACCCGGTGTACCTGCTGAAATGAAACGCATGTTCAACGAAACGGTTGCGCCGCGCATTCTGGAAACCAAAGGACCTGGCACCGAAATCAAACAGCATGTCATGAAGTTCTTTGGTACCGGTGAAAGCGATATGGAGAATCGACTGGGGCCGATGATTGCGAGAGATCGTGAGCCTCGTGTGGGCATCACCGTAAGCACCGCAACGATTTCATTACGCATCACAGCCACTGGAAAAGACGCCATCGATTGCCAAAACCAGATTGAACAGACACGCGCCGAGATCATGGAACGCGTCCCTGAATATTATTTTGGCGAAGGTGACCGCTACGAACAATACGACGCGATCAACGAACAACTGATTGCCCATGGGAAAAATCTAATGGTCGTAGAATTTGGCCACGCAGCACCTCTGGGTGACTGGTTTGCCAAATTTGGTGATACACCTGCCTACAAAGGCGGATTGTCTCTGGCAAACCAAAAACAACTTCAGGAACTATTCGGCGGTGAAACCTGGCAACAAGCTTTGGCGACCTTAAAACAGAAATGCAACATCGACTGGATTCTTGTAATCAACAGATATCCAGAGTTACATCATGAGGCACTGCCGCCTGCGCCCGCATCTGACATCACGTTCACCGTGATCACCCCTGACGAAGAGGTGCTTACCAAAACTGAAACACTCAGTGGCCATCCCGATGTCTTGCAGCCGAGAATTGCCAAGGCTGGCATGGCTTGGCTGCGAGCTGTTTTAGCCGACAAAAGCTGAGCTACAAAACTTAACTACCAAACAAGCATTTCAACGCGTGTCTGCTTGATGTGCTCACCGGTGCGTTCTCAAGCCTCGCGCGTGCGATGAAGGGGGTCACTTGTAGCAAAAACTTGTTCATCGCCTAGACAGTCACGCGGCATCAACAGTCAAAATCTATCATCGCTGGCGTGAAAGGTACGTGCCGGATCGTGGCCCCCCCATTGAAAAATTCGATGCCGTCCAAACGGTACCATTGAATACGTCGATGCGTGTGTCCAAACACAATTCTTCGAACGCCGTCTGTAGCAGTTTTAGGCTGCCTGCCCATCCACTGCAATAATTGGAGACAAGTTGCTTTTCGACGATGGGCCGCCATCGCAGCTGCTTTGTGAGCTCTAGCGGCAACCGCTACATCGTAGAAACCGCTGGCGACACGAGATGCGACACGTTTATTTTGCCAGCGACTTCGATACTCGGCAAACGTCTTCACATTGCCCTTTCCCTCGATCACATCACCATGCAGTAACAAAGTGTCTTTGATCCGCATGCAATCCAGATCGCATGCGAAACGTTCGCGATCAGCCGCCCAATGAATCATTGCGTCCGAAAAAGCATGATGTGCATCATGATTTCCGTGCAAGTAAATGAACTGTTTATCTGGGAAACGCTCGTACCAGCCTTTCAGCCATCGCAATGCACGGTCTACAGATGCCCGGTCGTTTCCAACACGACTCCAGCGGAAATCGAACAGATCACCACCCCACACGCACGTATCCGCATCCTCAATCGAGGCCTCAATCAGATCGTGATGCTCTAGAAAATTGCACCGATTGCTAAATAGGTGGAGATCTGAAATGAAAGTCAGGCGACGCACGTCTCGTTCGGAAGGCCAAGTCTCAATCATTCGAATAGAAGCTCATGGGCGTAAACGAAATCAGTGGCTCCAACGGATAAAAGCTAATCGCAACCACTAGTCACGAAACGACGCCTTTTCTGCACCACACTATTTTTTCTGCAACCACCCATTTTTCTGCAACCACCCAAGCAACGGTGTAAATGGGTGTAAGCGGGGTTTAGGGAAGCCCGCTCGCGTAGACACAGGACGTGAGTTGACGGAAAGCCAGTCGAGGAAAGGATACCCGCCAACCACGAACATCGAAAGCCATGCCGGGCGCCCATCAACCGTCAACTTTACCCACTTCTTGTTCGTAGTAATGACGAATTTCATCCAGATCAACCTCAACCGGTGGCATCTGTGGATTCATATCACGCAACGTGTCTCGAACAATCCCAGCAACTGACGCATCCCGATACCACTTGTTGTCTGACGGGATAATGTGCCAGGGGGCATCGGAATGATTGCACTTTTGAAACACATCTTCATAAGCTTCACGATACTCATCCCAGCGGTCTCTTGCGGTGTAGTCAGCAACATTCAGCTTCCAGTGTTTTTGTGGATTCTCAAGACGCTTTTTAAATCGAGAAAGCTGTTCTTCCTTACTGATGTGCAGATAGAACTTCAAAATCGTTGTCCCACTGGCCTTTAGATTCTTCTCGAAGCTATTGATGATGGCATAACGCTCACTCCAGACGGATTTGGGGACCAAATCCTCAACGCGTGCGATCAACACATCTTCATAGTGCGATCGATTAAAAATCGACACATGCCCGCGAGCCGGCGTGCAGCGATGAACACGCCACAAAAAATCATGGTCAAGCTCTTTCCGAGTGGGTGCTTTGAACGGAAAAGTTCGACAGCCTTGGGGATTCATTTGCCCCAGCACCTTTCGGATCAAGCCGTCTTTACCTGCAGCATCTGGAGCCTGCAGTACAATTAAAAGTCCCTGTTTTCCCTCAACAAATTGCCGATATTGCAATTCACGAATCTCCTGGTTCATCTCAGCGGTAAATTCTCTTGCTTGCTTCTTTCCTTCAAAGGGTCCTTTGCAGCGTGTTTCGATATGGTCGAGGTGGACTTTGGCGTCAGGGTTGATCTGATGAGTGCGTACGAAGCTCATAAGCTGTGGTCGTTTTTCGATAGCGAACGTGTGAATCAAGTTGGCCAATGCCATGATCAAGCGATGATGCAGTGGGGCAGTGAGCCTCAATTCAGCATGCAGTCTCGTTCTTGGTGATGATGGAGGAACGTTTTTTCTGCTAGCCGGCGGCATTCACAAGCTGGCAGCAAGTCCGTGTTTATGATACACCGACAGAATAATGCGGAGTGAAGTACATGAGCGACTACTTGTAACGAGCCACGACGACAGGCGATTCAACCTTGCATGTGATGGTAACCGGGTGCGGCGGTTTTCTTGGCAGTGAAATCGTGCGACAACTATTAGACCGAGGCGACCGAGTCACTGGAATTTCCCGGCAGGAATACCCGGACCTCGTAGCGCGCGGCATGCAGCATTGTCGCGGCGACCTTCGGGATTCCGACTTTGTCAGCCGCTCAATTCGCGAATGCGACTCAGTGGTTCATACAGCCGCAGTGGCAGGTGTGTGGGGGTCATGGGACCACTTTTACGCAATCAACAAACTGGCAACCGATCATGTTTTAGCCGCCTGCCGCTCAAATCAGGTTGCACAATGTGTATTTACCAGCAGCCCCAGTGTCACCTTTGATGGTGCGCATCAGCAGGGGGTCGATGAGACCACTCCCTATGCCAAGCGTTGGCTGTGCCATTACCCACACACCAAAGCCCTTGCCGAGCAAGCGATCCTCAACTCGCATGCTCCGGGTAAGTTTGCAACTCTTGCACTCCGCCCCCACTTGATCTGGGGTGACAACGACCCTCATATCCTGCCACGGATGCTGGAGCGAGCAAGATCTGGCCGTCTACGGATTGTTGGTGACGGCAACAATTTGGTCGACACGGTTCACGTAGTGAATGCCGCAGCGGCCCACCTCGACGCGATTGACGCGCTCGCAAGTCATCCTGAATCCCGCGGTGGCCAAGCGTACTTCATTGCACAGGATGAACCAGTCAAATGCTGGGACTGGATCCGGCAGATTTGCGAATTAGGATCGGCTCCGCCTCCCACCAAAAGAATTTCTTACCGAGCAGCCTATCGAATCGGAGCTTGTTTGGAGGCTACTTACCGCCTTACGGGCCGCAAAACGGAGCCACCGATGACCCGCTTTGTGGCCGCACAGCTCGCCCGAGACCACTATTTTTCCATTGAATCCGCCAAGGAAAAGCTGGGGTTTCGTGTCCGCCTGAGTATGGATCAGGGATTGGAACAGCTCGGTAAAGCGTGGAAAGAACGCGGGTAACATGTTTTAAACCGTTTTTCACGCTGTTTTCTGCAGAACGAAGGCCCGAATCTGCCTTCGCAGGCGTTGTCAATTTTGACTTCGATTGTTAGCCTTTTCGTTTCCGGCTGTGATGCAGTCGAAGTCCTCGCGGTATCGTTATTGCTCGGGAAATATCCGTTACCGAGCGTGCCTCTTACCAATTTCTGAACTGTGATTGCTCCCAACCGCGCCTCCGAACTGCCTGACGACCAGCGAATCGTCATCACTGGCGTTGGACTCACTGCGCCGAACGGGAATGACTGGTCGAGTTTTCGCGAGGCACTGCTGGAAAAACGGAGCGGCGTCCAACCGTACGAAATCCGCTACTTTGGCAAGACGCTCGCGGGCATTTGTGACTTCGACACCAACCGATACCAGAAGAAAAAAGAAGTTCGCCGCGGGACACGGGCGGGAAGCGTTGGCGTTTACGCAGCAAACGAAGCCATCCAGCACTCAGGTATCGACTGGGAAAACACCGATCGTTCTCGCGTTGGAATCTACGTCGGAGTTACGGAGCACGGGAACGTCGAAACAGAGAATGAAATTTATGTCATCAAGGGTTTCGATTACGACACCAGCTGTTGGTCTCACCACCACAACCCGCGGACGGTGGCAAACAACCCCGCTGGCGAAATAGCACTCAATATGGGCATCACCGGCCCGCACTACACCATCGGGGCGGCTTGTGCGGCAGGCAACGCCGGCATCATTCAAGGCGCACAAATGTTGCGATTGAATGAATGTGACTTGGCAATCGCCGGGGGCACCAGTGAAAGCATTCACACATTCGGTATTTTCGCAAGCTTCAATAGCCAAAATGCACTCGCCACTCACGATGTTCCTGCTCACGCATCTCGGCCCTTTGACGTCGATCGCAACGGAATCGTTGTTGCGGAAGGCGGTTGCCTTTATGTTTTGGAACGACTCAGCGACGCAAAGGCCCGCGGTGCTGAAATCCATGGTGAGCTTGTAGGCTACGCGATGAACACTGATGCGACCGACTTTGTCCTTCCCAATCCTGAGCGACAAGCCGAATGCGTTCACATGGCCCTCAAAAAGGCCGGCCTCGAAGCAAATCAAATCGACTTGGTCAGCACACACGCCACAGGCACCAGTAGTGGTGACTTTCAAGAGTGCAAAGCGTTGCGAACCGTGTTTGGGGACTGTACGAATCCGCGGATCAACAATACGAAAAGCTACATCGGCCACGCCATGGGCGCTGCGGGATCGTTAGAATTAGCGGGAAACCTGCTATCCTTCCGCGATGGAGTCGTACACCCCACAATCAACGTCGATCAACTCGATCCTGATTGTGCGATCCCTGGACTGGTTTTAAACGAACCGGAAGAGGGCAAGAAAATTGATTACGTTTTGAACAATTCCTTTGGGATGCTGGGTATTAACTCCGTTGTCATCATCGGACGTGTGTAAACGTAGACAGCATTTTCTACTGTTGAACGATGACGACAGTTGAGAATCACATTAAATCACTGAAAAGCATTTGAACCGACATCTTAGACATCGGCCCATCTCAGCCAGTCTCGTGTCGAATAAATTACCGGAGCCATTGAATCGATGACCCCTGCAGAAATTCGCGACGAAATCCTTGATATCCTCGAAGACATTTCCCCCGATGAGGAACTCGATAGCCTCGATGATGAGCAAGCTTTCCGCGACCAGTTGGAACTCGACAGCATGGATTTTCTGGATATCGTCATGGAACTGCGGAAGCGGCACCGCGTCCAAATTCCGGAAGAGGACTACGGCAACCTTGCGAGCATGCACTCTACGGTCACCTATCTAGAACCGAAGATGAAAGACATCGTCAAGTCTTAACAGGCCAAACGATTCTCACATTGTCGCCTCTCCTCTCAAAGGATGCAGGTCTTCTGTGTTCGGATGAACACTGGTGCTTTCAGCACTGCAAAAAGCTGCAAACTTGATAGCGTCGAACTCAGCACCACACGCACTCGCTTTCGCTCGATGCGAATGACGGGTTTTGCAACTTGTGATAAAGCAGCGTTACCCCATTGGCACCGGCTCGATCGCTCGAGTTACATTCCACGGCAACCTAAGGTCTAGGAGTGGGTGCTAGAAGCCTTGGTGGCGCCCGCTTTGAGTCACTGGGCAATCAAGCAACCTTGGTAGCCCAAGAGACAGTGCTTCCCACGACTGCCGACCGACGGTGAGAGTTCGGAAAACCGCAGTTGGCGAGACGCTCTGGCATGTCTGCGGCAAAATCAGTTCCTAGCAGCGAGTGTGTCATCACAAAGACACAAGGCTGTCTTCAGATTGATTTCTTGATTTGATGATTTGCAGTGCCACCCAAACTGGTCGTGAGCCTGTTTTTCCCACAAGAACTTGGTCTTCACCCGGGCTCTCACACGCCTTCGTCCATTGGCACGCAGTTAGCGGTATGACAAACACCACCCAGTTCGCGGGCACTTTTTGGCCCACGTACCAATCCCATTTCATCAAACGAGGCAAAACCAGTGTCCACACACATCAAATGGATCACAGCACCGATACTCGTAGTCGGCTTGCTGATTGTTGCGGATACTCCGCAAGCCGAAGCACAAGGATTTTCCTTTGGAACAAGAGGGCTTAGCATTCAGGTGGGGCAACAATCCCCTTCATATCACCTCAGGGCTCCGACGTGCTACTACCCAGGCTACAACAGCTATCGCTACGACTACCGAAGCCCGGTCCGCCGAAGCTACGGGTACTACCCTTACCGCCCCACCAATATTTATCGTTACGGCAGCCACTATGGTGGCATCCCGGGGTACTTCAATTATCACATCCGGCCGCACTACCGCTACGGTAGATCGGAAGAGCGCGGTGGAGGGGAAGGGGGGGGCCCCGGGGGGGGGGCGGGGGGGGGGCGGGGGGGGGGGGGGGGAGGGGGGGGGCGG
>JAAHTH010001373.1_pt2 | contig 15553 bp, 7 predicted proteins | sample 6116091 | NCBI WGS metagenome assembly JAAHTH01 (sample SAMN13939990, study PRJNA603662) | sponge metagenome | isolation source: marine sponge | host: Mycale hentscheli | place: New Zealand | collected 2006
CTTCAACTTCTTTAGTTAAATCTTTAGAGGCTGCTTTATTAGCTTCAGCTTCTCTATTACTTTCTATTAATCTAGTGCCTAGTATATCTATTTCATCAAGTTTAGCTAATGTACCTATTTTTACATCAAGCTTAGTACCCATTCTAGTTGACTTACCTAATAAAGCCATAAGTTCAACCATATCTTTAGCTGTTTTAGGTGTAGGTGTTTTTAAACCAGATTCTATTAATATATCTTTAATCTCTAATCTAAACTCATTCATAAAGTTAGAGGCTAGCTTAGGATTAGTATAATAAACCTTTGGATCAGCCATTATCTCACCCATAAAAGCTAAGTATTCTTTAGCTGTTAAGTTCTTGCCTTTAGTAGTTCTAAGATCCGTACCATACACTTCTTTGATTCTAGTTTCTAACTCTGTTCCACTAAACTCTCCAAAATCAAAGTCTTTAAATATTTGACCCATTCTTTTAGTAAAGTTTCTTTCAGCTTGTGGATTAGCTTTAAAATAAGCCTCTGTAGCAGCGTGTGTAAATTCGTGAACTGGTTTACCAGCAGTGTACTTGTTTAAATCAAAAAACATTTCACCTGTTTCTGGGTTATACTGAGCTGTATTACCTAGGTCTTCGCCTTTTTCATTGGTTTCAAAATTTTTTCTTCTAAAATCTTTTCCTTTACCAAACCTAACTTTAACACCTTCAAACTCTGGTATAACAGATTTTATACCTTTATTCATACGTTTAGTAACCAACTCATTAAAATCTCTTTCAAAATTTTCAGACTCAGGATTAAGTTTATGGTATTGAGTTTCAACTTGTATTTGTTGCTCTAACTTTTGTATTCTATTCTCATATTCTTGGTACTTTTGTCTATCTTTAGAGTTTAAATCTATTCTTTTTGGTTTTAATTTATCAGGTATTGTAACTCCATCTTTTTCTATAGCTTGAGTTGCTTTGGATTCTGTTAATTTATTCTGAGCATTTTTTAATTTTGATATTACTTCGTATTTCCTAGAGATAGACATAAAATCGCCTCTTTTAACATGAGTAAAACCAGTTAGTCCAAAAACCATGGAGTTTACAATAAGTCTTCTACTAACATCGTCAAAATCTTTATACATTTCATCAAACTCCTGCTTAAAATTTTTATCGCCCATAAAAGAGTCGTAAGCTAATTCAGATACTGCAGCACCTTCTGCAGATATAGCACCTATTGGACCTGATTTTATAACTTTTTGAAATAAAGGATCTAACCACTTGAAACGCTTTTTAAAAGGAGTTAAATTTGAAGTAGCTTGACCAAGTGTGTAAAAAGCAGCACCACCACCAGGTTTCATATCTAATATAGTTTGCATTTTAGCTTCTTCAACAGCAGCACCAGTTATAAACCTCATCATAGGTGAAAGCCTACTCATTAGTTTAGCATAACCTAAAGCATTCATAGTTCCACCTGTAGCACCTAGTATAAGTAAGTCAGGAACAAAACTACCAACACCAGAAGAAACCTCTTCACTCATTGTTACGTCAATGTTTTCTTTTTGTTCTTCTGTTAGATCTATTCTGCCGCCCATAGCTTTTTCAATCTCAGGTGTTGAGTTTGCTATCTGTATAGCTTGATCTAAAGTATTTATTCTATCTCTAGCAAAACCTTCTTTATCACCAGTTATAAAATCTTTAGCTTCTTTATCATTTAACCCTGCATATTCTAAAGTAGCAACTCCAGCGCTTTGAAAAAAATTAGTTGCTGCAGATGGTTTTTCTATAGCTCCAACATCAATGTTGTTTCTCCACAAATTCCTATAACCCATTGATATGGCCATAGTATTATTTATTTCTTCATTGTAAGACTTTATAGATGTTATAGTTTTTTCATCAGCCATTTCAAGCATACCATCATACCAACCTGTAAAATCTCTGGAGTCTATACCTAGTTCTCTTAGGTTTTCATAAGATATTCTAACTTTGTTTTCACCGATCTTCTCATATTTGTCCGCGCCTTTATTTTTAATAATAACCCAAGCGCTAGCTATAGAACTTTCTTTACCTTTTACTTTACTTATATCTAATTCTACATATTTATTTCTACCTTCAGATTCTAACTGTTGTAAATATAGTACTTCATTATCATATATATTTTTTAAAGCTTCTCTTTGAGACATTGTAGGATTATTATTTAGTAGGTCTTGAGTTTTTTGACCAACTACAGACATAGCTCCATCGGCAACATCTGCTATTTTTTTAGAATCTTGTTCTGAAACACCTTTCTCATTAAAAAACTTAGATGTTAATTCTTTAAAACTTTTTCTTGTATCAAAAGCATTTATTAAACCTGATAAAGTTTTATTTAAAAAACCACTAGAAGCAGGGTTTATTGATAATATATCAAATACATTTGGTGATTTAGAAATAGATGAAGCTTCTTTACTTATTAAAGAATTTAAATAATCGTTGTTAGCTATTAATTTATCTCTATCATTTTCTAAACTTATTATAGTTGTTTCTATTTCCTTTTCAGTTAAAGAACTATTATTTTTAGCTTGTTGTATTTTATATTCAATTTTATTAATTTCTTGATCATTAATAAACTGTTTTTCGTTTAATTCATTTATCTTTAACTCTTCTTCGCTTTTACCCTCGTCAAATTCTTTAGCTATTTTCTGCTCAAAAAGTGGATTTAAAACTTGATTAGGTTTTATTTTATTTAACTCGTAATCAAGTTCAACATCTTCTTTGTTTTGCTTAGCAAGCGAGTTATACAAGTAGTTAAAACCATTATCTGTTATGTTTAAGCCAGTAGCTTTCTTAAATTTATTTATAGTGTTTTGCTTTATTTTTCTATGCTCATCACTGTCCATATTTAAATTTTGAATAGCAATTGCATCTTCTAAACCTACACCATATTTATAAGGATTTTTAAAAGCGTCTTTTTGTAAAGAGTCTAAAACAGGTATTGAATTAACAATATCATCTTCGCTAGCCGCGAAATAATTATCTTTGTAGTACCCAAACTCATTATAGTCAGGAGATATTAACTCTATTTTACCACTTTGTATATCATCTTTTGTTAAACCTGTTCTTTTAAATATTTCACTTGCCTTAGGGTTTTTATCAGATAAAGACCTTTGTTCATTAACAAACTTTTCAAAATCATTGAAATCATTAAAAAATCCTGAACCTAAGTCAAAGCTTTCACTTTTACCAGTGTTTTTATTAGTGACAGTAATACCATCAAAACTCCAAGTAGATTCACTAAAGTCAAAGTCTGGATAACTTGAAGATAGCTTTCCTGATTTATCTTTTACAAACTCTTCTTCTGTGGTATTCCAATCTTCTTTTGTTATATTATTTTTCACAACTGGCTCAGTATAAGCTACTAAATCTTCTTCTACTTTTTTATCAGGATCTGTTTCTGTAACCAACTTTTCTTTAGGTGAATCAGTAAACTCTTCAAAATAACTTAAAGATTTATTAACATCATCAGTGTCTTTATAAGTAGCTATAAAATCACCTAGAATTTGAGTATCAAAATCGTTAAGTTCTGGAAAGTAACTTTTTGCTTTCTCTATATCTTCAACATCATTATATGTTGCTATAAAGTCGCTAAATAAAACTTCTAAATCTTTATCTTCCATTACTTTGCTCTTGAGTTACCAACTTGTTTATTATTTTTTTTAACTATTTCATTAGCCCTACTATTTAAGTAAATTTTAGTTTTATCTTTAACTTCTTTGCTTTCAAGATCATCTAATATTTCAAATTCATTTAAAGTTTCGTAAACACCTGTTGGAGTATCTAACGATGAAACTATTTCACCTTCACTATCAACTACTCTAAATCTACCATCGTCACCTTCTTCTACTTCGTAAGCAGATACTTTGCCTTTACCTGTTTCATTGAGTAGAGTTACTAACATGTTAGCTCTTTCTTTACTACCCTGTTCAAGCTTGCTAACTTCTTTAGTGTGGTATATATTTCTATTTAAGAAGTAATCTAAAGATTTTTCAAAATCTTTTTGGTCTTTTTGTTTAAAAGCTTCTTGTAATTTTAAAAGATTTTCTTGTTTCTTAGCTTTGTAATCAGCTAACTGTTTATTAAAATCTAATTTCATTTTGTCTTTGTTTATCTCTTCAGTGTAAGACATATCACCAATAGCTTTTCCAGTTACCTCATTGTACATAGGAAACTTTTTCTTAACCATTTCATCAATAATTTTTTCTTTAGTTTGAGCATTCTGCTTATCACTAGCTTTGTATTGTTCTTTACCTCCAATAAAAGTTTGAAAAGTAGATTCATTTGTAATAGCATCTATTCCAATGTTTGTTTTTAAGGCTTCTTTATAAGCTTTAACAGCGTCAATATAGTCATTTTTCTGACTAGTTGTAATGATTTCTCCATCTTTACTTAAACGTTCTATTTTAGTAGCTTTAACTAAACTCTTAAGGTTTTTTGAAGCTTCAGTATCAATAGCTGTCATTTCTTTACCGTAGTCTTTAACGTAGTTTATTAAGTCAAAACCTTTTTCCTTGGACTTTATATAAGCGCTACCGTTAAAAACATCTTTACCGTCAAGTTGAGCTATTATGTTACCATTTTCTATTTTAAAAGAAATGTTTTTACCACCTTTTCTAGCGTCATCAACAAAATTATAATAATCTTCTTTATTGCTTTTTAAAACAGATTTATCTAAACCTTTACCACTCATTATAGCTTCTTCAAGTGTTGTTCCAGCAGCGTCTATTAAACCCATTAATGCTGGTATTTCTTGAACTACTTTATTTACTTCGTTTGATTTTTTTAAGTAAGCTGATCTATCTCCTTCAAACGATGCTATATCTAATCTGTGTAATTCATCTACTTGTGCCATCAAGCCTGCTTGTATACTATCTATAGCAGATATATCGCTCATGCCTTCGGTATTTTCAATACCAGCTATCATCTCTTGTTTTCTTATAGCAGCAGCATTTTCAAAATCTCTAACAGTCTTTTTTCTTTTACCTATAGAAGACTCTACAGATTCTATACCAGCTAATATTGTTCCAGCTGGATTAAAAAATTCACTAGACCCAGGTCTTCTATATGAACCTACAAAGTTAGAACCTCTGTCTCTTCTTCTTTGATCCCTAAAGTAATCTTCTTCTTCCATAGTTTATTTTATTTTATCCTCTATCTTCGTAAACTGGTTCACCATTAGGAGTTACACCTATTTGAAATGCGTTAGTCATTCCAGCTCTATCCGTTCTGGCATTTAAATCATAAACAACCTTCCATTCTTGCTCACCACCTTCTTGTTCATTGTTATTTTCTGAATTTTCCTCTACTAACTTAGGTCTTATTAAAGCATTTGCAGCACCACCAGCAGCAGAAACTAAACTACCAACACCACCAGTAAAACCTTGAGCTCTTCTATCAGCTTCTATATCAGCTTGACCTTGTAGTCTATCTAATTGTATTTCATCTCTTCTTTCTTGAGCTTGGAAAGCAAGTCCAGCACCCCTAGCCTTAGCCATATCAACTTGCATTTGACCTTGAGCTTTTAATCTTTCATTTTGAACCTCTTGTTTTTCTATACTAGCTGCAATACCTTGTTTTGATTTTAAAGCTGCTTGAGCTAAAGCTGTAGCACCACCAGCAGAAGCACCTGTAGCTCTTAATGTATCTAAAGTATTCGCTAAAGCTATATCTGCTTGCTCTGCTTGCATATCTGCTGCTTTTGTAGCTACAGACATATTAGCATAAGGATTAGTTAAACTAGCGTAAGGATTTATAACATCTTGTCTGTTTTTTTCTAGTGTTTCAATTCTATCTAAAAACTTACCTCGTTCTTCTTTCGCTTTATTAGCTTGTCCAAAACTTATAATAGCAGGAACAACCTTAGCTGCCTGCATCCAAAGAGCTCCTTTTTGATCAGGACTTAGATTTTTTAAAAATTCTCCCATAATATTGTTTTATCTTGGTGACACTGCAAATTCCGTTGAAACAGCAAACAACTCTTTAGTACCACCTTTATTAGTAGTTGTATCTGTTGACATTGTAACTATAGAAAAGAAACCTTTTATACCTGTTATAGAGTTTCCAAAATTAACTTCACCTGGTGATGCAGGAGAGTTGTTAATTAAATTAGCTACGTATTTATTATCTTTTCTACTAAATCCTATTCTATAAGGTATACCATTTTCTGTGTATAAACCTTCTTGGTAACTTTTAACTGGATTAGTAGTATCTCTTATTTCGTCACTTTCTACAGATAATATATCACCTGTCACATCGGAAACAAAGCTATCTACTTGCCATCCATCACTTCCTTCGTAAGCAACTGTTTTAAAGTTTTTACTTAAACTTGGATTAGCATTAAATATAAACGTAATGTTTGAAGGATAAGAAACATTATAGAATTTGTTAGCATTTCCAGCTGCCTCGTTATAATGCTTGTAAAGTGAACCATATTTAGTAGTAAACATATTGTTTTTCATACTAAATATCATATCTGGTCTGTACGTGTAAAAAGTTGTCCAACCCTGTACACTTTCATCAAAAGTTAATGTACTATAGTAATCACTTGTCTCATCTAAAGTTTTACTACCTGATCTAGTTTGTAACGATACAATATAGTTATCTTTATGATTATCAAATCCACCTTCTATTTTATCTTTTTGATAAAAGTAAAATCTAACATAAGGATCTTTATTAACACCTATATATGGAGCTATCAAAGCAGAGGTATAAATAACATATTCATTCAAATCAACTCTACCAACACCTGTTACCACTCTAGTTGTATCTGAAAAGTTATTATTATTATCTCCAATATTTACATTTAACTCTATAGTAGATCCTATTATTATATCATTTATGTCTAAGCCTAAGTCGTTTACTTTTTCGGTATCTAGTACAATATAACTACCTAAACCTGGCTTAGTGACATCATCAACATCAAAATCATACAAAGTTCCAGAATCTATTCTAGAAGTTTCGTATTTTAATGGAAAAGCTGCAGATCTAATAATTTTTCTATCAGATATTTTAGAAAGTTCATCTCTAAAATAGTCTTTCATACCATATTGTGATATCTCAGTTATACCATCTCTTGATAACCTTAGTACTGCGTTTCTATCTCTATCAGCAAAGTATCTTCTAAAACCAAACGATGCAAAAGATTCTGGGTTTCTACTTATACCATATTCACCAGTATAAGGTGTTACTTGACCAATAACAACATTAGATGTAGTACTTAAAGCAGTTCCCTCAGCAGAATAAATAGCATCTTTATCTATAAGTGCTTGACTAACTTTATTCTCTTGAAATATAGTTAAGTTGTTATCCATAGCATATATAAACTGTATAGAACCATTATGTGGATCTACACTTTTGGTTATATCTTCTGCTACAGAAAAAACATTAGTGTTGTTTATATTTGTTTTACTGTTGTAAACACCTGAATAAACTAAAGCACTAGGCCTATATCTTACGTCATTTGAATCTTCCTTTAAATATGCTCTAACACCTAAATCTACTTGGTTATTGTTAAAACCACCTCTTATCCTTGACTCTTCAATAACCCACTTAGAACCTTCATTTAAACTGTAATCAGCAACATTTTTCAAGTTTACATTTGATCTGTTTATATAAGGTGTATAACCAGATTGTCCAGTCCCTACAGCATTTATAACATTTGTAGGATCATACTCACCAAATGGTTTTGGCCAGGTTGGAAAAGAATTAGCAAATGAACTTAAGTAATTAACTTTACCTGGTTTACGAAGTAAAACATCTCTAAATGGTAAACCTGGAAATACTTTACCGTAGGTTTTAAAAGTACCTTTACTAAGCAGTGGAGTAGTAACCTGTTTTAACCAAAACGAATTGTAGTATTTAACCTCTAATCTATACGCCATTTATTTATTTTTTTAGTAGCTGTCACCTTTGTATATTATTGTTCTAGTAATATATTTTTCTGAAGTTATAGTTCCAGTACTGCTATTAGCATCTTCTAAGAAAAATGTTGAGGTAATTAACAAAGCTGCTCTATTTTCGCCTCCGTTACCATAAGCACTAGTAATGGTTGTAGGTATGTATTTGTCTTGTATCTCGTTTGTTTCGTAAGCTACGGACACTTTTGGAGCATTACCAGTTATTTCAAAAAAACTAAAAGGATTATCGACCCATTTTTCTTCAAAATTACCATCAGTATCCTGCCATCCTATATTTAAAACATTACCAGTGTCTCTTTCATATTGACAAGTTCTAGTTTCAAGACCTGTCCATTCCATTTTGTATTGCAAATCTCTAAGTCTACTATCTATAGGATTTATTAAGTTAAAATTTGACTCTCTTAAAGTAGCATCATGACTTGCACTTGATATGTTTGGATCACTACCATTAGATGTAACAGCGAAAGAAGCTATAGGAGGGTAATTATTATTTTGTAAAGCATTATTCCAGGCAGTCTGAGACCATATTTGACAAGTATAATCATTAACGTTAAAGTCTTCTCCTACATCAATACTTGTACTTCTATTATTAAAATCGCCGTTAAAAGGAGGATTACTAAAGTTAAACAAAGGATTAGATAAACTTATGCCAGCTTCTTTTGACATTTTACTTATAACCGGTTTAACGTTACTAAGTTTTACTAATATATTTGGAACTATTAAAGTATTAGAGCCGTTTTCAGACGTTACTTTTAAGCTTAACGTATAATCATTTTGTGTATCAGAAGAAGCGTGATAAACAAGTTTTTTTGTTAGTTCAATTTGAAAAGAAGGTTGATCTGATGTCCCACCACCACCTTGTGATGATATTGTGAAAGGAGGGTCATCATCATTCTCACCATCAACAATTACACTTTCTATCGTTATCACAACAGTGGGGTCAGCTAGTTCAATACCATTATTATCAACAGCTTTAAAAGGGTTGCTTATAAAATCTCCAGGTACGTTAGACTCAACTAAATCGGACATTACATCAGTGATACCACCTAAAGAAGTTAAAGATTCATCTTTATCTATTTCACTATTAAAATTAGCTACAGTATCACTTGAAGATGTTTCGTAATATATATCTATTTGAGATTTAGTAGGTTTAGTTTCAAATATAGTTAAAGATTTAGCAAATTTGTAATCTGAAAAACCTTGCTCAGAAGCTATAGCACCTATTCTTTTATCTATTTTTAAAGTAGCTATTAATGGATTTTTATTGTTGTCTAAGAAAAAAGGATCAACATTACCAGTAGCACCTGGATATATAAAAGTACCAACTTCATATTGAGAGTCACCACTTGTATCCATATTTAAGTAGTGTAAATCAACATTTTTATACTTAGTCCAATCACCCATCTCACCAAAAGGTCTAATTGTAGTAACTGTTTGTTGACCAATTTGAATAGTTTGTTGGCTTAAATCATAGCTTATATAAGCATCTTGATTTACATTTCTATTATTTACTCTATTATATAAAACAACGCTTGATGAATAAACTCTATCTGAAGGACCTACCTCGTTTAAATCTCTAGGTATTTTATTTATATTGTCGTTAAATAAAGCTATATGAGCTACTTTATTTTCATCACTATAAGTTAAAGGTGTTGCAACATTGGTTTCTCCACCACTACTATAACCTGTAAATACAATATTACCAGTTAAAGAACCTGGTGTATATACATTATAATAATCTTGCTCTTGCTGTTTAACAACTACTTTATAAGTATACCAACCAAGAGGGTTTGTTTCGTTCCAGGTACCATTATAGTCAATTGTTTTAGCAGTTGGTATTTTCTCGTCAAAAACTATATTTAAAGAATTACCAGGCCAAGATAATGGATCAACCCCACCATTAGTGTAGGAAGAAAAATAAGTTGAGTTGAATTCTGTTGATTTGCTATTATCAGCGTTTATAATAACATTTGAAGCTCTACCATATCTATCTTGAAGAACTATACCAGCTTGATAAGTTCTACCTTGTTTTAAAGTATGGTTTATTAATTCTTGATCATATTTTAAATCTCCATCAGAACCTTTATCTATCTGTCTTACTTCGTAATTTAAAGAGCTAGGGGTTGTATTGTTTTGTAAAAAGTTACCATATACTATTCTATTACCAACAACTTCTTGAGTTTTAGCCCTCATAGGAACTATATCACTTACTCTTACTATTTCTTTTTCAGGTAATACTTTAATAGGTTTTTGAGATTTATAATTATAAAAATATTTAGAATCTAGTTCTGTTATCCTAACAGTTGCTCCAGGCACAGCGCTTGTAGCATCTGGATTTTTAATAGTTAATATATCACCTATTTTATATCCTTCACCTTGAGACGAAACGCCACCAACTGACAATAAAGTTCCGTCGTCATTAAATCTAACTACTAGTTTTATACCTTCACCACTACCGCCTGTTGGTTCTAGAAAGTTTGGTGAGGTTTGTTCTTGCGCGGGAAGATTTGGTCTTGGAAGAGGAAAACCAGTGTCACCGTTATTTGCTATTTCTACTTTAATAGGTAAACCTTCATTACCAGGTTCTATATCAGCCACTACTTTTAAAGCTTGTTCATCTGAAGCTTTGTAAAGTATTTGTATTTCTTCTACATGTAAATTCTCTTTCAATTTATTTGGTGCGCAAGGTAAATCTATCATTAAACCAGCTGTAGTTACTTGGTTTTCCATGAAATCCACTATACTGGACTCAGCTGTTGATTTATCGTCATCTCCTATAAAATAACCATACTGCTTAGGTATAAAAGCATGTTGTGAAAATGGAGCTGTTAAAGAATATTCTCCATCGTCGTATTTAAATCTATAGCTAAATCTAACAAACTTTTCTCTTAATAGATCTTTATCACCTACAAACCTTGAGTTATAATCTGGGTTTTTAGCACTAAACTGTACTACACAATCATCACCACTTTTACCCCAACCTAAAGTAGTAGGATCTATTGTTGTTCCACTAGCACTTTTTAAATAAACATCTGTAGAATTAGGTATTTTTTCAACAAAAGCTTCACCTTCTTTACCTTCACAAGTTACTTTTATTTCTATATTATAATCTTCAACTACTTGTTCATCACCTTCAAATAAAAAATCTTTTATAGTTAAAGAATTTTCATCAACATCTTTACCAATACCAAAGTATTCAACATTGTCAATTATTCCTACTGGTTCAAAAACGAGTTTAGTTGAATCAATAGAACAAGGAGCTATAACATGTGGTGGTAAATATTCATCTGCTTCATTTTTTAAAGTAGTTCTTTGTAATCCTCCACCTTCCCATCCTCCAGGTGATATTAAATCTTTTAAAAAGCTTATTGAAGTATACGGTGCATATTTAGCTACAGATATATGATCTTCATTAGTGTAATAACCAGGTTGAGTATCTGAAACATATGGGTTTGCTAAAGCTCTTTTTATATTTATTTTTCTAGGTTGGTTTCTATCGTCAGTCCAAAATAATAAATCTTCAAGAACGTTAACACCTAATATTGGATTTAAAGTGGAAAAATTTAAAAAGCTACCAGAAACAAGTATAGTAGTACTTATATTAGAAATATTTACGTCTATAGCATCACCTAATATTTGAGCTACAGCTATATAATGTTTAGCACTTGCTTTTACGAAAGTTCTCTTTGGTTGTAAAACTTCACCTGTAGATGGGTCAGTAATATTTTCAGTTTCTTGCTGACCAGAAGTAGATGAAAATCTATTTTCTTTACTAATATTGTTAGTTATAAAGAAAAATATTCTATTATTAGCAGTATCAATACAATTACCTATTACTTCTAAATTAGCGTCACCTAAACCAAAGTCAGTTAACTTTACATTACCTCTAATATTTTCCAAAGCACCAACATCAGATCCTTCAGAAGTACTAATACTTATATTTTCAGCGTTTCTATACTCACCATTAGGTATTATTCTTGAGTCTAAGTCTTTATTCATTTTAGACCTCAGAAAAGTATTTTTAATCTCTGGCATAATTAATGTTTAATCCATTTACCTTTGTTTCTAAACACTTGTGATATCTCTTCTATCTTAACGTTACTTAATCTTATTTTAGCTGTTCTAAGAGCGCTAGAACGCTCTCTCTTATACCTATTGATTATATATTCAGGTACATTCATCCTGCTAGATAATATTCCATGAGCTATATGCATGTACATAGCTTGTTCAGCCATTTTAGGTATGCACTCATTATCACAATCAGATAAACCATCTGAAATGTATTCAAGTATTATAAGTTTATTTACTAAGTCGCTTGAAAAAGAGAAGGTACCAAGTCTTTCGTTTATAGTAAACTTACCATTTACTTGAGCTTCCTCAGGTTGTAATCCATATCTTTGACCTAATAAAAATTCTTTTCTAGGGTATCTATAATCATCTGGTGATAAATTATTTATATCAGTTTGACTAGCCCAATTAGTTTCAGTTATAGATTGTTCAGCGTAGTTATTTTCTCCAAAAAAGTTTTGCTCTATATTACCATCTTGATCTTGTATAGGCATTTCATTAGGGTTACTAGTAACTCTAGTTGGGTATATAATATGTTTAGCACCAGCATCATCTATCCAAGAGCATTTTACATAGTTAACATAATCTTGAGGTAAGGCCAAAGATAAACTAGGAGGTATTGTAAGTTCTTGAGACCTAATAGACTTTAATGTGTCATAAGAAAACTCTTGTAAACCTCTTTTAGCGTGAAACATTACATCAGTTCTTTTAACACTAGATATTAATTTACCAACACCAACGTAACCAACTATAAAGTTATTAACTATATCATCCATACAAACTGAAGAATAATCTCCATAATTAGTGTCTATAGCACCTTGTTTGAGTTGTATATATAGGTGACCAGGTGTAATACCATTTTTACCTAAACCCTCTCCCAATAACTTTATCATAGCAACTTTGTCCTGTGCCGAGATATTTAAATTATTTACAATAGGTACTAAAATATTTTCCAAATAATCACCAAAAAAACTTCTTGTATCATTGTCGTTTAGCCCAGTTCTTAAACCTATATATCTTTTATTATTAGTTAAATTACTAGACACAAATGAAAGACTTTCTGGAAGAGCTACCCAGTCGCCTAACATAACATTTTCGTAGTCGCCATCAGAACCACCTATTATTACACTACCAATAGCTTGGTAGTATATAGTATAGTTAGATGTTTCAGTTATAGGATCTACAGGGCTATAAGGTCCATAAGCGCTTATTGGTTCTGTATCAAAGTTCCAATCTTTAATTAGTAAGTAATTTCTATTACCTAGTTGTCTGGGTTTTTCAGTTCCATCAAGCCATCCTTCTTTAGCAAAATTATTAATATTACCTATATATTGTTGACCTGCGTAATATTGTGCGTTAGTTTCTTTTAATAGTCCCATTTACTTAAGATTTTTCGTTAACTTCTTCTTGTTGAATCTTTTGTGAAGCTATTTGTACTATAGATGGATCACGTATGATTATACCTGAGTAAGATAATATGTTTAATATAACTTCGGTTTGCTCTGAGTTGTGTAATTCAAAATCAGTTTTACCTTGTGTAGTGCTAGCTATTAAATTAGAAGCATCTAGTTCTAAAGTAAAAGAACTTGAAGTTTGAGTCGGCACTGTAAATCTTAAATTATCACCAGCTTTGTAACCAGATCCTGGTTCTAAAACTTCTATAGATGTTACTTCTGCAACATTGTTAACTTCACCTATGCTGTATCTAAATATAGCGCCAGAACCATCAGTATTAACGCCGTCATCAGTTTGAGTTTGTGAATTAACTATTATAGGATTTAAACCTTGATTGTTAACTTGACTTGTTGATATACTACCTAAGTTTAAGGCGCTAGCGTCAAAATCAAAATCTGTAAATACATATTGTCCTAAGCCACCTAGTTGATAACCCCATCTAACATCAGAAGGTTTTTTAAGGTATTGAACTTTAATTTTATCTAAAAAATCTGGATTTATACCTGGAGTAGTAGCTAACTCTGGGTAAAAAGTTATAGTGTTATTTTCGTATATGTATATTGGATTTTTAACTGTTGGTGCTGTAAGAGGAGATCTTCTTATATTATATATTTCAGCTCTACCAACTCTTTGCATTTCTACAGGTAGTGATCTTGAACTACCAAATGTAGTAGCTTTTTCATATGTTATTGAACCTAATCTATAAAGATCAGTTGGTAAAGCAAATTGATTTAGTTTCCAAGTTACTTCTTTTTCAGTTTTAAATTCTGCAATTTTTTCATCTGTAATAGCAATACGATCAGAATACTCCATATCACTCTGCTGTATACGAACTTGCTGATTCAAATCTTCAAAGTATCTTTCAAATATTTTTCTTTGAACTTGAGTAGCAGTCTTATTAAACTCGTCTGGCGTCATATAACCACGCTGTTCATTGTTTAATATAAGTAATACTGTTTTATATACTGTATCTACGTTTATTGCCATTTTAATATTTTTAAAAAAAAGGGTGGCGTTAAAACCACCCTAATTTATTATCACTTGTTATTTTAGCTTTTTATCTATTGATTTGTAAACCTCAACACCTTCATCTGTTTTAAACCAAGCAGCTAAAGCTGAATATGGGTTTTCATCAAATGGTACGTTCATTAGTTTACGGCCATTACTAGCCCAAGAGAAAGTTCTTTGATCTTGAGATAAGTCTATAATAGCTTTCTCAACAGCTACTATACCAAAGTTTCTTAATTGTACATTTTCATCATTAGCTAACTCTATAAATAATTCAGGGTTGTTGTTAGCGAATACCATAACGTCTCTTTTTATCTCTTTAGAGCTCATTGTATTAACCTCTGACCCTAGTTCTGTTCTCATTATAGCTTCAGCTGTGTCAATATCCATATCTCTAGCCATGTTCATAGCTTCAACTTGGGTATTTAAATATTCTAAATCATCTTTTGCTTCTTTAACTGGGCTATACTCTACGAATCTATAACCAGCTTGAGGATGATATAAAGAAAGAAGTTTTTGAAGAACTGTATCATTTTTAGGAACTCTTAAAACACCTTTTTCAAAAACAATATGACCTAGTAAAACGTTATCATCTTGTTCGTCTACGAAAGGAGATTTTTGATTAGTAGCGTATCTAAGCTCTCTATTGTAACCTTTTTCTTCATCAAAATAAACTAAAGGTACTCTTTTTCTAGATTTACCTTGCAATCTGTAAGTTAAAGGTTTCATATTTCCTTTCAAAAGATATGTTCTATCTTTTATTTCCCAAGTATCTTTTTTTACTTTAGGAGTTTCTGCAGCTTTAGCCACAGGCTTTTTATTTTCTTTTTTTTCCATAATATAATATAATATAAATAAAAAACTAGAGCGCTTTCGCGCCCTAGCTTAATTGTTTTTATGATGTAAATAACACGAAGTTATTAGCACCTTGAACACATAGACATCTCTCAGATAAGAAATGTACTTCCATAGCGTCCAATCCAGAAGTATAAGCTCCACCTACTGAACCAGTAACCCAAGACTTCATTCTTCGATCGTCAGTTTCAGAAGCTCTATATCTTACATGTAAGAAAGGTCTTCTAATATTAGATCCTAAAG
>JAAHTH010001220.1_pt2 | contig 15550 bp, 9 predicted proteins | sample 6116091 | NCBI WGS metagenome assembly JAAHTH01 (sample SAMN13939990, study PRJNA603662) | sponge metagenome | isolation source: marine sponge | host: Mycale hentscheli | place: New Zealand | collected 2006
GTTTTGGATTTCTATAGCTCATAATTATACTTGTTTAAACTCTACATCTATTTTAGAATAATCTACACCATCATAGTCTTTAAATTTATTTTTAACTACAGCATAACTAGGAACTTCATCTGACATAGCTCCTTGAAAAACACCTTTACCAAATATCTCGTTTATATATTCAAATACATATATGTTAATACCACTAGAAGATTTACCTATAAGTTTTATATTCTTTTTTAATCTTCTGTCTGAAGGTACTGGCGGTGTAGGCGAAAACGCTCCGCCTTTAGCCATAGTAGCTAGACCGCTAGTAACACCACCAATAGCAGATGTTATAGCTCCTGTCCTGTCTGCCTGCGCTTGAGCTTCTCTAGCTTCAGCTCCTGATAATTGTGTAGCAACTCTATCCATCTGAGCAACCTCTCTTTGCTCTCTAACTCCAAATTCAAATGTTCTACCTGATATATTAGCTTGCTGCAAGCGCTGAGCTTCAGACACTCTAGCTTGACTTTGCGCTAATTCACCTTGAGCTCTTAATTTTTCATTAGCAGCCTCTTGACTTTCAATACTAGCTGCAACCCCTTTTTTACTTTGCAAGGCCGCCTGTGCAAGAGCAGTTGCTCCACCAGCACTAGCACCTGTAGCAAGTAAAGTATCTAATGTGTTGGCTAAAGCAATGTCAGCCTGTTCAGATTGAAATTCTGCAGCCTGTGTAGCAACACCAAGATTTTCATATGGATTTGTAATTATAGCAGAAAGATCTTCTACTTGATCGTAAGGATTTATAATTGCTTGCCTGTTTTGCTCTAAGTTATTTAATTTTCTTTGTAATCTTCGTTTTTGAGCGGCAGCTTCTCTTTCTTTTTTTTTAGCAGAAAAAGCTCCAAATATACCACCAGCGGCACTACCACCCGCTGTAATTAAACCGGCTATAGCTAAAGGAGCTAATCCATAAGTTAAACCTAATTCTGGATCTCCGAAAAATAGTATTTGTAATTGTTCTAATATTTGTTCCATAATTTTAATATGATGATTCTACATAATCAGATGATACCGCAAATAATTCCTTTATACCTCCTACATCTGTTCCTGAGACTGCTTGGCCTGTACTACCATCTATAGCCATGTCTGTAGAAATTTGTAATGTTGCAAAAAATCCTTTTATACCTGTCATTTCGCCTCCAAATCTAACCTCGTTAGGTGTTGCTGTACTACTATTGACTAATTTTGCAAAGTATTTGTTTTCTTTTCTATCAAACCCAGCATAAAATCTGTCATACGGTGGATTGTTTGTACCGAGAACAGAATAATAATTAGGTCTTGAAACTTCAAAAGTAAAATTTAAATCTGTATCTTTTATAGCACTAACATTTTGATTTAACGTAACAACTTGAGATGCAGTGTTATAAGAAGATACTGTTGTTCCATCTGGTATACCTGGACCTATAACAGGAGATCCTGTAATTATTTGACCAATTACATTTTTTAATTCTACAAGGTTAGTCTGGCTGTTTCTTTTACATGTAGCGTTGGATTCAATAACTATATACTCACCTTCAAAGTAACTAGCTATAGACATTGTAGTATCATTACTGCTTGTGTATAATAGATTACCTGTATTGTTCGGATCAAACTCGTTATCAGTAGGATCTGAAATAAAAGAGTTTATTTTCCAACCACTGCTACCTTCATAATTAACTGTTTTAAAATTTTTAACTAAACTTACGTTAGGATTAAATACAAAAGTTATAGTTGAGTTGTTATCTTTTTCATAAAATCTACCTCTATTTACAGGAGTATTGTTTGAGTCTACAAGGCTATAATGCTGATATAGTTTATTGTTTTTTAATGTATAATAAGAGTTTCGTAGACTAAACATTTTGTCAGGATCATACGAATAAAAACTAGTCCAACCTAACACTGATTCATCAAAAGATAATGTTTTAAAAGCATTTATACTAGATTCTACATTTTGCCTAGTAGAAACAACATATTGTTTACTATGCATGTCCCAGCCACCTATAATTCTTCCTGGCCCTACTGATGCATCTATAGAATTAAATTCATCTCTAAAGTAATCACGCATACCATAATTAGAGATCTCTGTTATACCGTCTCTTGATAACCTTAAAACTACATTTCTTCTTTTGTCAGTAAAATACTTTCTATAACCATATACTGCAAAACTTTCTGGATTTTGACTTATACCATATTCACCAGCATAAGGTACAATTTGCCCTATAACTAAATTAAGTTGGCTAACAGGTACACCACCTCCTTCGGCTGTGTATATAGCGTCTTTATCTATTAAAGCTCTATTAACTTTATTCTCTTGGAATATAATTAAATTAGTATCTTCAGCATATAGTTTTTGTATAGTTCCTTTAGCTGGGTCAACCGCTTTGGTTATATCATCACCAACTGGAAACTCATTAGTACTGTTGACTCCTGTTCTAGAGTTGAATATACCAGAATAAATAAGTGAATTACCTCGAATATAACCTGATGGATCTGGCTCAACAGCATAAGCTTTAGCCCCATAATCTACACTAGTATTATTAAAACCACCTCGTATTCTAGCTTCTTCAATAGCCCATGAAGCTGCAGCGTTGTAATTAGATGGTGAGCTTCCTTGAGGATCTATTTGACTGTAACCACCAATAGATGAAGGTATACCTCTAGAGCCATCATACGATGGAACGTCAGCAGGCATACCGTTTATTTTCTTCAAAAAAAATGAGTTAAAAAACTTAACTTCTATTACTGCACCCATTTATAATCACTTATTTATTAATGTTATTACACTTATACTATTTCAAAACTAAAACCACCAGGATTAATAGTTGTCGATCCTCCTATTTGATTATTTTGACTACCAAAAGAAGATATACAAACACCCCAAACGTTTAACAGAGCTATACTTTCTTGTCCATTTACAGCCCAAACTCTTGGAGTAGGACCACATTGGAGAAAACCAAATGCACCAAACGCTGAAGCGCTACTGTTGTCTATAGCAATTACACTATTATTAGCAGTGCTATTTAAGCTGCTCCAGTTTCCGTCGTAAACATAAAAATCACTTAAATTAGGATTAATAGTTTTAGGAGTTTCTATAACAACTACAGGCGTGGTAACATTTGTTTGATTTTTCTTTATCATTGTTACTTCTTTAATAGAATTAATAACCGCCCCAAATGTAACGTTAAATTCGTATGTTTTAAAAGCACCTCCACCATCCGTCACTATAACAGTAACATCATAACCTGTTGATGTATTTAATGGTATATTAGGATCATTTAATATATAAAAATCAGCATAACTAGATGTGCTACTTACAACTTGAGTTTGAACACTAAAGTAATTTTGATTTGTAACATCTTGTGTTCCCGCAAAAACACTTTGTATAGTACATGTTAGTTCTTTCCAGACATTAACAGGTGTTTGAAAAGGAAAAACATTAGGATTACTTCCGTTTTGAGCTAGTATTCTTTTTAATGCTTGAGCAACCAAGGACACGGTTGCTGGTCTAACTCTTTCAAAGTTACCTAAATTTTCTGTAGCAGGTAAAGGCGTTATAATACCCGTGTTTAGTTCAAATAAATCTACAGGTAAATTTGCTATGTTAGCTTGTTTAACTATTGTTGTTGTAGATTCAACAGCATCTGGGTTAGTTGTATCTAACAACGTTACATTGAATGTAAATGTAAAACTTCTTACGTTAGCATTTTGACCATAATATATATCATCTATAAATTGTTGCTTTACAGTTATGTCGTAAGTCTGCTCTGTAGGTTGAATGTTTTCTACAAAATTAAAATACAAAGCCTGAACATCTGTATCATTACCATTTAACACTGAAACTAACTCGACATCAATGTCATAATCTTGAGGATTGTATTCTATTCCAAAATTATTTACAATTTCAAATGGAGTAGATATTACACTGTCTCCAGCTGTCATTCTTTCATCGAATGGAGTTGTATCAAAACCAGATAACAATGCAACTGAAGAAGTTGTAGAGTTTTCTATAAAAAAGTTTAAGTCTGATATCAAACCAGCAGAAGACGTTTCCCAATATATATCTAAATTAGAAATAGTTGGGGCTGTTTCAAATATAGCAAGATTTTCTACAGAATCATAAAATATATCAAAAAAACGTAAATCTGTGTTATCTAATAAAACACCTTGAGCTTTACTTAAAGTTAGTTGACCAGTTGCTCTATCGAAAGATTTAACATATGTACCATTCTCTATAGTGTTTCCTACAGGTGCGTTTGGCGACGTAACCAGCTGACCTGGTTCAGGCGCGAAGCCAGCTAATATCCCGTCTATTTCAAACACAATATCACCATTGGTTGTTCCACCAGGTGCTACAAGATCTGCATCACCAGCTGGTGTTTGTGTAGAATTATTATTTACTCCAAATTGTAGGCTAGAGTTTTGAGACGTAACAAATTCACCTATAAAAGGATTTGAATCTGACTTATAAAAACTGTAAAATGGATTTCTATTATCTGTAACAGGAACTATATTACCTACTTGGTTTTCGTATTCTTGAACATCAAATAAATCATAAAGATCTTCAATAGCGTTAGTGATAAAAGACTGTCGTTCTGGATAATATTGTTCGTTTCCAGTGTTACTATATCCGTTTGCAGTATTCACAACTCTACCAAACAACACAACCGAACTTCTAAAAGTTTTGTCTTGAGGTCCAACTTCTGTTAAATCTCTAGGTACTTTATTAATGTTGTCATTTATTAAAGTTACAAAAGATGTGTTTTGATTTTTAATAGGTAGTATAGAATCAGTTTCGTAATTGTATGGTAAACCTTTTGTTGCACCAGCAGTATAAACATTGTAGTACTCTTGTTCATTTTGTTTTACTACTATCTTGTAGCTATACCAGCCAAGTGGATTATAGTCATCAGAGTTCTCGTCGCCATTATAAATACCAGGCCAAAATTGATTATTAGCAATCGGAGCGCTAATCACACTGTTAAAAGAAATTCTAAGAGAATTACCTGGCCAAGGTATTATTCCAGCACTTAAATTATCAGGATCCGGATATGGAGCATAAACAGTATCACCTGAGTATGATATATCAGCTACTGTTATAACATCTTTGTTATTAGACAGTATAACACTTGATTGTCTTCCAAATCTATCTGACAAAACAATTCCTACTTGATATGTTCTGTTAGTCTTTAAAGTACTGTTAGGATATTCTACTACACTAGTTGTTTTTAAATCACTAGCAGTTGTATCAAAGCTTAATGTTGTTCCAGATGTTACGCCTGTTTGGTCTTTACTTAATGTAAGAAGAGTACCTGCATAGTCTACAACTACGGTGTTAGCCACTATGTTACTGCCTGTAACTTGCTGACCTATTGAAGGTACAAAGTTGGTAGATAAATTTGTAATATCAACTGTAGTAGCAGTAATAAATGCACCATCAGTATCTGCTGTTCCTGAATTTAAATTAAAAGTTTGTTTTTCACCAACAGCAACATAATAATCTATAGAGTCAGGAGGAGTATGTTTATTTTGATAATTGCCATAAACAACTCTGTTGCTTATAATTTCTTGAGAAAAAGCTTTAACTGGAGTTTTATCATAAACTCTTATTAATTCATTTTCAGGTAAAGTCTTAAAAGGTTTTTTGTTTATATAATTATAAATAAACGTGTTAGAACTACCTGCAGAAGAAGCTATTTCTGTTATAGGTATAGTTTCTACAACTTGAACAGCCAAACTATCTGAAGTTTTATATAATATATCTATTTCTTTTACTTTATATTCACTTGCTAATAAATTACCCGCTGTTGGAAGGTTTATATTCAATTGTAACTCGTTAACTTTATTTTCCATAAAATCAACTATGGTAGAATCAAATGTATTTTGTTGATCACCTAAATTTTGCTCTGTGTTTAAAAAATAACCATCTTGCTTTGGTATAAAGCATGGTTGAGTAAATGGAGCAAATATAGAATATTCATTATCATCGTATCTAAAGCGATACGTAAACCTTGCAAATTTGTCTTCTAAAAATCTAGAATCACCAGCGTAGCTATCATTATAATAGTAATTAAAATTAAAAACTAATTGATCATTAACATCTACAGTTATAGGGTTATCTAAATTAACAACACCCGCTGAGTAACCAACGCTAGAAACTTTAGCTCCAGTGTCTACTATCGGGCCCCTTAATTTACCACCGCTAAAATTAATAACACCTACAGCCATACCTACTTGCGGAACATTGTCGCTTGTTGTTTGGGTTCTTTGGTAAAAAGGTATATCGATATTAGATATATCAATAGTTGTAGAACTAGTTGCAGCCACTGCTACAGTAGCTGTTCCTCCGTTTGGTAAAAATTTACTAACAACATCTCTCATTGAGCTATCATATTCTCCTTGCGCGGCTGTTAAAAGAGGATTAGCTGCTACTCTACCTGCTGTTATTTCTTGATATAAATCTATAGGTTGCCATGGATTATACTTAGAAACAGATATTTGATCTTCATTGTAATAGTAACCTGAAGAAGAAGTGGCTTCTGTTACATTAATTTTTCTAGGTTGATTAAAGTTATCCGTAAAAAATAATAAATCTTCTATTAAATTTATACCATATATAGGAAAATTTTTAGAAAAATTTAAAAATGCCCCTTCAACTAATTTAGTGGCAGTAGTAGTAGCTACATCATATTTATATATAAAATGATTAGATCCACTATTAGGACTTTTTACATAATCGTCACTGCTAGAACTTCTAGTTCCATCTGTTAAAAATATATATATACAATTATTACGCTCGTCTACAGTATAACCTATAGCTGTTAAATTATCAGCGTAAGTTTCTCCGTTTTCAAAAACACCATTTAAAGCTACAGAGTTACCAAGTATATTTTCAAGAGCACCAACATCATCACCTTCAGATCTACTAATCTGAGCATTGAAAGCTTCACGATATTCACCACTTGGAATCAACCTAGAATCTAGGTCACGATTCATTTTGGATTTAATGAAAGCGTTTTTAACTTCAGCCATTTAATTTTAGTGTTTTATCCATTTAGATTTTCCACGCATAACTTGTACAATTTCATCCAGCTTAATATTAGATAAACGTATCTTTGCATTTCTTAGTTGAGCACTAGCTTCTTTTTTAAGTCTTTGTACTAAATACTCCGGTTGATTAATTCTACTAGCTAATATAGCATGCTTCATATGAGCATAGAGAGCTTCTTCAGCTAACTTAGGTATCTTGGTATCTAAGTCTGTAGAAAGTCCGTCAGAAATGTATTCTATGACTACAACTTTATCTACTAAATTCGCTGAAAATGAAAATTTATTTTCTCTTTCGTTAATAGTATAATACCCACTTGAGTTTGCAAACTGTGGATCTAGTCCATATAATTGACCATAACCAAACTCAGGCCAACCGTAATAATATTCCCAACCTAATATAGTATCGTCTATAAAATCAGGATTAGTTTTTTCTTTTAATATATTATTTTTCCAACGATCTTCTGTTAAAGATGTAGTGTCAACATTGTCATTAAATTGATCTTGAACCGGTATACCTTTTGTATCTTGTAAATATATATCAGTTGGATTTGTAGTAAGCATATCTGCAGGCATAATAACTCTTTTAACACCTGAGTTATCTATCCAATATAAATTAACATAGTTAACATAATCTTGAGGTATAGGTATACTAAGATTATGAGGAATACTAACTTCTAATTTATTTACACTTTTTAATGTGTCATAACTAAATTCTTGTAAACCTCTTTTAGCGTGAAAAATAACGTCTGTTCTTTTTACATTTTGTATAAGTTTACCTGCGCCTACATAAGCAACTAAAAAGTTTTCTATAACTTCATCAAGTTTAGTATAGGCATATGATCCCCAGTTTTTTTCCATTGCAGTTCCATAAGCTTTTTCGCTTGGTGTACTGCCATAATTACCACCATCTAGTTTTTTAAGTTGCACAACTAAATAAGTTCCATTAGCAGGTATACTAGTCGACCCAAAAGTAATTATATTTTTATTACCTTTTCCGTCTGCGATACTGTCTACACTGTAGCCAGACGTAACTTCAGACCAACTACCAGGAATACCTGTTGCGCTTTCATAAAGCTTAAAGTTGTTTAATGAATAATTAGGATCTGTTGGATCTTCGTTGTAAAAAACTAAATCAGTATTAAAAGTACACTGAAAATTAAATGTTGTACCATCACCTCTAAAGCCTTGAGCGCCTTCGTAATATTGCCGATTGTTTTCTGTTATTAAACCCATTTATTAACTTTTTGAATTTACTTCTTCTGCTTGAATACCTTGAGCGGCAGCTTGTACAATTTGAGGATCTTTTACAACAATACCAGCGTAAGCTAATATTCTTAATATAACCTCTGTTTGTTCTGTGGAATCTAACTCAAATTGAATAGAACTAGATTGATCATAAACATAATTACCTAAAGTTTGATTTACATTAAAACCCCACTGAACGCTATTTGGTTTTCTTATATAGCTAACTTTAAATTGCGTGTTAGCAGCAAAATCTCTTACTTTAGCATAAACAGTCTTAGGATATATATAAATATGTGGCTGTCCTGTCACGAGACCATTAGTACCAGAAGTTGATTGCTCGTATAAATATACAGGATACGTGTCTGAAGGTTTTGTGTATTTAGATAAGCTTAAGTGTAACAACTCATCTCTTTGCACTCTTTGAAGTTCTTTAGTGTCGTTAGATATAACGCTACCTATTCTATGCACATTGCTAGGCCCTAAAAAATAATCCTCATCGTTTAGTGAATCTACGCTAATAACAGCATCTGTACCACCTCCTGGTGATGTAATAAGTACAGATTGGCCACTATTGTAATCTTGACCTCCTGAGGTAGTAAAATCTAAAGAAATATTAGTTATAGCTCCAGTAACAGAATCAACACTGTTAACTCTAAATCTAGATGAAGAGTTAGATCCTTGCACGCCAGTATAATTACCAGGCGTAAATAAAGTTCCAAAATTATCTACAGTAAAATTAACTATAGCACCTTCATAAACTATAGTTGTTCCTCCTATAGTTTTAAATATAGATATTAAGTTATCTATATTTTTTTGACGATTAGCATACGTATTATCTGTTTGAGGTACACGTAGCTGTTGATTTAGATCTTCAAAATAATTTTCAAAAATATCTAGTTGAACCTGTGTTGCTAACTTATTAAACTCATCTGGTGTTATATAACCACGTTGCTCCTTGTTTAATATAGACAACACTGTAGTGTAAACAGTATTTACGTTTATTGCCATTTATATTTTTTTTAAGTATAAGGGCCCGAGTGAACGAGCCCTATACTATTGTTACATGTTATTTTAGCTTTTTCTCGATAGACTTAAAGACTTCTACGCCTTCATCTGTCTTAAAGAAAGCTGCCATAGCAGAATAAGGATTTTCTTCAAACGGTACGCTCATTAATTTTTTACCATTTGATGCCCATGTAAACGATCTTTGATCATCTGCTAGTTTTATAATTTTAGCTTCTGTAGCTAATATAGCAAAGTTTCTAAGCTGTACATTTTCATCTTTAGCAAGATCAATAAATAAAGCTGGGTTTTGTCTAGCAAACATAAGTGCATCTCGTTTTAATTCTTTAGATGACATTTGATTTACTTTACTTCCAACTTCAACACGCATAATAGCTTCTAAATGATCTACATCCATACTTCTTGCGGCGTTGAGCGCATCAATTTGCAACTCCATAATATCTAATTCATCGTGAGCTTCAACGACTGAATCATATTCTTTATAACGTTTTCCTTTGTAAGGGTGATACAATGATAGCAATTTTTGCAAAGCTTGAAACCGTTTAGGCACAACAAGCGCTCCATCTTTAAAAAGTATAGTTCCAATAGTAGCTTCGCCTTCTTGTTCATCTTTAAACGGGCTATCCATATTGGTTGCATACCGCAACTCCCTTTGAGTGTTATTTTCTTCGTCATACCACAACATAGGTACTTTTGTACTATGTTTAGATGGTATTCTTAATGTTAACGGTTTGTATCTTCCAGTTACAAAATACGTTCTATCTTTAATTTCCCAGCTTTTTTCTACAGCTGGTTTTTCTTTTATTTTTGCCATGATATAATATAATATAATTGTTAAATAAAGGTTATGGGCGCCGAAGCGCCCGTCCCCTTAAAATAATCTTACTTAGTAAATAATACAAAGTTGTTAGCACCTTGTACACAAAGACATCTTTCAGATAGGAAGTTTACTTCCATCGCATCAAGATCACTCGTGAAAGCACCACCAACAGATCCAGTCAACCAAGACTTCATACGACGATCGTCAGTTTGTGACGCTCTGTATCGTACGTGCAAGAATGGACGACGGATGTTAGTACCAAGAATTTGATCGTATACAGTTGATGTACCTGCAGGAATCAATACTCCGTCAATAGCGCTAACGCCATATCCTGGAGGAATTAATCCATCTTCGATAGCACCTCTTGTAGAAGCATCATTTAGATATTTCCAGTCAGTTTTGTAGAAGTCATAAGAACCTCTGCGGAAACCGCTGAATCCTAAATTCAATGCCATATCTTCTGAATTTTCGAAGATACCATAAGAAGTACCACCAGAGTAAGCAGCGTTTACTGCAGCTAGCATATCATCAAAACCTAGTGAAGTTTCACGATTCAAGAAAAGCATGTTTTCTTCAATAGCTCCCTGTGTGTCTAAGTTTCTTAGAATATTATCAAACTCAGTTAGCTGTGCAGCAGCGGCATTAAAGCCAGACTCTACATTACCACGAGATTGAATAGCAGCAAATAAACCTTCTGTACCTTTAAATCCAGCGTTAAAAGCAGAACCAGCACCTAAAGTAGTATCAGCTTTTTCGCCTTCAACCATAGCCATTTCTAAGTAATCTTCGAAACGTAGGCGAGTTTCAGACTCAGCTTTTAGATACCATAGATATCCAGATGTTCCGTCTTCTGTAGCAACTTCAACCCAACCGATCTGAGCAGTGTCAGAACCAGAAACTACATATTTGTTTCTAATAATAATTGGTGAGTTAGAAAACTGAGTAAACGCAGGATCTACACTAATATAACCATCGGCAGCACCAGCTGAAACAGTGTTATTAGGTGTAGATGAACCTTTTGAATATTCAGATCCATAAACGAAAATCTTAATACCTGTAGTTGCAAGAGCTGCAGTAGTTGTAGCATCATACGGAGCAACTGTTAAATCACCAGTTGTTAAGTTTGAAGCAGTTACAACACCTGTTAGTTCGTTACCAGCGCCGTCTAACGCAACAATAGTTGAGTTTGGTGAAACGACGTTTTTAACGTCAGCTGCAATAGGAATAGAAATTGTGTTAGTTTGGTCGTTAGTACAACCTTCGTAAGCAATATGCAAACGATTTTGCTCAGACCAGATAACTTGATCAGAAGTCATCGGCATTTCAGCACCTACCATACGCAAGAATCCAGAAAGCGTACGATTTCCGTATCGCTCTACTTCTTGCTCATAAATCTCAGGTAGATATTGCTGTGCAAATGTATCAGAATCGCCAGTACCACTTCCTCCATTAAACGAAAGAAAATTTGTGTCTAGCAATTGTTGTTGTTGAGATGGGACAATACTCCCAAATAAAGGACTTATAGCCATAATTAATTAATTTAGTTTTTTAATGTTACTTTTTTAATTTTAAGTTTTGAAGAATCAACACCACTAACAGCCTTAACTTTTAATCCATTTACAAATACTTCACCTTGTGCAGATTGTCGTGGTTCAGTCGAAATATTTTTTGACTTAGCCATAACATCTTTAACAGCATCAGCTTTTCCTTGCTCATAGAAATGTTGAGCTAAAGTATCAGCGTTTCTAGCCGCATACAAAGCTTTATGGTAACTTGACAAATCTGATATTTTATTTTCTTTATCTAAGAACGTCCCGATAAAATTAGTAATATCAGACTGAGCGTCAGCTACTTGCTTTGGATTTTTAACACCATATCTAAACTTCTTGTCCCCAACGGTGAAATCAAAACCTTTGAAATCATCAGTCAAAAAATTATTAGTACGGTTAACAAAATCATTATGCATTTGCTTTACAGTGTTTTGCTCTTCATTGTATCGATTGAAAAAATCTACAGCTTTTTGTTGTTCTTGAGTTACGCCCGGTCTCAACTTGATCTCGTCGTAATATTTACCCTTTAAACCTTCTAAAAAGCTTTTGGCTTTTCCAACTTCTTCTTTAAACGCAATTTTCTTTTTGCGTATGTCTTTATCGTCATCTAACTCTTCATCATAATCAAAGTCTTCTAATAAAAGACTTACATCTTCATGATCAAGATGTGGACGTGTTTGTTTATAATATTCTCTTACCAATGTATTGTTATCTACATTAGTATAGTCTGCATTAAGCCTCACATAATCAGAGACTGTACCACCAGTTTCTTCCATAAACGAAACTAGCTTTTCAATATTTTCAGGTAGAACCCTTTGCTCTTGTACAGCTTGCTCTACTTCTTTAGTAACTTTAGTTTCTTCTTCAACGTCTTCAATAACAGTTAAAGGAGATTCTATTTCTTCGTTGGTGGTCCGTATTTCTTCAACCACTTCTTCGCTGTCGCTACTGTCTTTGGACTCTTCGACAACAACATTGCTATCATTTGTCTCTTGTGTTTGAACGGCATCTTCTTCTTTTATTTCAACTTTAGTTACTTCAGGCACTATTTCGCCTTGAGCTTCTACAGCTGTATTAGGTATTTCAATTTTAGTTACCTCTTCTTTTTTACCTAAATTTTTAGGTTTTTTAGGTTTGGCTTGTAATTTAAACTCACCTTCCTGCTTTACTTGTTCTGACATAATATAATATAATTAAATAATTAAAAGTTTTTAACGAGGTTCAAACTGTTCAAGTCCAAATCCTCCAAGCGAATCGTTACCGGCTGATTCAAAATTCTTAGGTAACTCATCGTTTTGTCGTTGAGATATCATTTCAGACTGTTGAGTGCCTATGATTCTAGCACGTTCGTCCTTGCGATTTTCTATTTCTTTTTCTTTATCCCTTTCGACTCTAGCTCTAGCTTCAGCAAGTTGTATATTGTAATTAAACTCTTCGGACATCAATTGCTTTTTTATCGATGCTTCTGTCTGCATACGTTGTATTTCAAACTGAGATTTAGCTTGTTCTATTTGAACTTTAGACTCAGTTAAAGCTTGTTGTTTTTGTACTTCAGCTAAGGCAGCTTTCTCAGCTGATTGAGCATTGGCTTGAGCTTGAGCCTGTATATTAGCTTGTTGAGCTTTCTGATCTCTTTCACGTTTTCTTTTTTGACTTAGCTTAAGATATTGATTAGCAAGTTTTATATTTGATATTTGTCTAATATCAATAGCATCTTCTAAACCTATTTGACCAGCTTGTAAAGATATTTGAATATTCTTTTCTAATATTTGCTTTTGTTCTTCTTCTGGTTCTAACTCTAAAAATATACCAAACTCATGCATACTTAAATCTTGTATTTCATTTAAAGTAGCTACGTTAAATGAATTTATAGAGTCTAATAAAGCAGCTTTAGTTAAAGGATAATTTAACATATCATTTATTCTTAAGCTTATATTTTCACAAGATCTAACGGTTAGATACATAAGTGATTGTAGTATGTGTTTCGTAGCGATGTTAGAAGCGGCTGCAGCTAGTTTCTGTAAACCTACTAAAGCGTCTTTTGTAGGTTGACTACCATCTCTAGCTTCATTTAATCCTGTCACGTCACGTATCATTTGCAAATAATACTGATACGTTTGTATTAAAGCTTGCACTTTTTGCATGCCTGAAGATGTTTGAAGTTCTTGTATAGGAACTTTACCTGGATTTAAATCACCTTCTATTGTTTTAGATCTACCAACAATACTACCAGTTTGGAAGTACATGTTTAAAGCTTCTTGAGGATTATAATTAGTACCATTACCTAAATCAACCTCTGCTAAACCATCAACATCTACAAACACCCCATCTGGCACCATACGAGCTAGAACTTGTTGTATTTTTAAATGGGTCAACTGTATCATATCAGCAAACCCAACACATTTACTAACTAAACTTTCAATACGACCTTTGTATATTCTTGGAGCAGATATAACATAGTTCATTTGAACTTTAGTTTGATTGCTATATGGTCTTGTCATATTTTCAGACAATTCCCATTTAAGCATTTTTTCTTGACCAAGTATTTTAGCCCCTGTGTATAAAACCTCTATAGCTCTATGCACTCGTTCAAAGTTGTCATTTATAGGTGGATTAAAATCACCTGGCTTTTCTAACGCTTTCAATAAACCTTGATCTGTTTGTTTTATTTTAAATACTTGATTATTATAAGTTTTGTATTCAAAATATAAAACTTGAACGTTGTTATAGTTGTCGTCTTGTCCGTAATAGTTTCTAGTATAATTTGAATCTCCTGGGTACTTTTGGATCTCTTCTAATTCAGCTTGAGTTAAGTAAGGAAATTGTTTTTTAACTTCTTCTAAACTTACACTTTTAACTTCACCAACATAATATACATCTTCAAAGTTAGGATCTTCTGTATAAGAATAAACTAAGTTAGCTGGATCTACATATTCTACTGTAACTCCATTAGCTAAATTAAAATTAGTTTTTACACAAGATATACCTAAAACGGTTAAATCATATGCTAACCTCTTTTTTATTTCTTCATATTTATTGTAATCTAAAACATTAGATATAGCTTCTTCTTCTGCTATTTCTATACTTTGCTTGTAGTTTAATTGAATATATAAATCTAATTCTTCTTTGCTTTCAGGTAAGTTATCAGGATTAGACGTGTTAAAAAGATCAGCTCCTAAATTATCTTTTATAGAAGTTAACAATTTTTTAGAGTTCATGTCTCTCATTATACCACTAGCATAGTCAGTTCTTTGTTTTAAAGCAAATGGATCTGTAGCAAAAGATTTTATTTCATAACCCTTATCAGTCATGCCGTTTACTACAATATCTACAAATTTAGATAAAACTGCAACTGGTTTCCAGTCTAAATTTAAATAAGACAAATCACCGTTAATAGATAATTCATCTTTATATTTTGCAACAGACTGTTCCCCTCTAGCGTATAATCTTAATCTATGAAAATCTTGCCAGTTATTACCAAAACGACCACCAGCACCTAAGCCACGATCACCTCTAAACCATTCGTTTTCAATAGCTCTACCTACTTGATAACCGTATTCTAAAGTATTCTTTTCCGCATCTGGTACAACCTGACTTGGGAACGAACTATTAACATTAGTGTAAATCATCTATTTTATTATTTTTGATGTATGACCTGTGTTGTCGTATTTGCCAAAGCTTAGACTAACTGGATCTCGTTGTTGTGTGTTTACTGGTGTATATTTATTTTTATTGCAAGCCATTATAGCTAAGCCAGAGCTTATTGTTGCATCAAACTTTGTTCTATTATTTATGTTGAACTTAGCCCAATCTTCTAGCGTTCTTTGAAAATACATATTCCCATATTCATTTT
>JAAHTH010000269.1_pt2 | contig 15541 bp, 13 predicted proteins | sample 6116091 | NCBI WGS metagenome assembly JAAHTH01 (sample SAMN13939990, study PRJNA603662) | sponge metagenome | isolation source: marine sponge | host: Mycale hentscheli | place: New Zealand | collected 2006
ACCCACGACCGCAGGCCCCCCCCCCTCCCTTCTCAAACTGCCCGGCTGAAGCCATCATAATAGTAACAGCTGGGTTATACATACCACCTGAAACCTTTCCACCAACAATAATGGCGAGAGCTAAAGCAGCACCGATAGCAATAGGCTCACCAATCGCTAAAATAACGTACAGAAAGAACATTGTTCCGACAAATTCTACTAAATAAGCTTGCATAGCTATTTATATTATAAATCAATAAAAAATTTAGCAACAAGAACCTCCACCACTCATAAAACTTTTGTTAGCGCCTTTTTTAGCAGGAGCTACACAGCCACCTGAACGGCAATAACGTTTAGCATTTCTTATTGTATTTGCATCTGCTTTTCCTCCCTCAACACCGGTACCGAATGCAACAGTTCCAGTAGGATTTACCTTTTTGCTAGTATTCTTACCCATTGCTGCCATTTTTTTCATGTAGGTCACTTCTGATGATGAGTGGTTTGGAACAGGAATACCTTGAACATTTTTGGGGCCACTTTGTCCCCTAATAAACATAGATCTTCCAAAATTTGAAGGTGCTCTCTGGAAATAGGCCTCGCGTCCCTGAGCAAAACTACTTGTGCCATCAGATGGAGCAAATTTCTGAGGCATACCCATAGAATTACCAAATACTAAACCGTTATTTTTAGCCTGTCTAGTTGGTATACTAGGTGGAGGCTGTTGAGTAGATTGTATATAAGTCATTATATATAATCCGAACATAATTATTTACTTAATGGCGAACGTGTTCAAGAGCGACATAAGCGCCGTTATTAGACCCACCATAAGTATAATCAGCGCGATTGCGGTTTTTAGCTTGTTCCTTTCTGAATCTGATGTAATCAGAACTATCGTATACATACTTGACGTTGCAAGTAGAAGGCGGTATATCTGTTCCATCACACTGCGTCTTGCTCTGACCACCGTCTTTGCTGGTTAAAACTAAAGAACCAGGAAATCCACTTCCAACCATGTTTGGACCACCACATGAGTAGTGTTCACGTGATAAATAATCTCCTGCATTCATTACAGCCCTAAATGGTGTAGTAGAGGGCTTAACCGTATTGCCTGTTACCTGGTTCATTACTTTCTGACTAGCATATTTACCATTCCAAGCTTTGCTTAAGATTAGACGACTCTGACCCCTGATGCTGCCCTTCTGAGTTACTCCGACAACCGGTGGAGCTACAGAAGAACCAATATTTGGATATGTTCCTTTCGGAACCTTACCTTTATAAAAAGTCATACATTCAGGCATTTATATATATCTCATATAAAAAATAATGATAATTGCGAAGATAATATTTTTCTAAACTTGTTTACTTCGTAAGAATGCGTGGGGCGACATTCATAGTAATCAATTCCTGGAATAGCAACTTACAAGCATATGGCAGCTCCACATAACTAAAGTCCACGCGATTGTCACACGTCTTGCAATGATGTATATGCATTTTATCATTATATGCCGCAATCATACCACACTTTTTACACACATGAACCTGGAACCTATCTGAAGCATCATACATTCTTCCCTTTGTGAATCTTGATGCACCATGTGATACCATACAATCTCTTTCCATTTCTCCAAAACGCAAACCGCCATCACGCGCCCTACCTTCAGCAGGCTGACGCGTAAGTCCAGTATTAGGTCCTCTAGCTCTGCTATGTTGCTTATCAGCAACCATATGCTTGAGCCTTTGATAAAAGCATGGACCAATAAAGATGCTAGTTTCAATCTGCTCACCTGTTTGACCATTGTAAAGCAACTCATTACCATTCATTTCATAACCAAGCTTAAGAAGCCTCTCAGAAATTGTCTTAACGTCAAGATCGCCAAAACTCGTTCCATCACCAAATAGACCCAACTGAACAAGAATTTTTCCTAAAAGTGTTTCTTTGAGCTGCGCAATTGTCATACGAGATGGAATAGCATGAGGATTAATAATAATATCTGGTTTAAGACCATCTGCAGTGTAAGGCATGTCTTCCTCAGGAATAATGTTGCCAATAGTTCCCTTCTGTCCATGTCTACTGCTAAATTTATCTCCAATTCTTGGCTTTCGTTGTGTCCTAAGTCTAACTTTTGCAAAGTTATATCCATCACCATTCCTCTCAACATAATTGCGATCAATATACGTCTCTTCATGTGTCCTAGATGCGCGGCTCTGATCTTCATATTTGATGACCTTAGTAGGATCATTACGATTTTCCTTAATTGGCACAACCTTTGAGATAATAATATCGCGATTTTCAACAAGAGTATTTTCAGGAATTACGCCCTTATGGTTAAGTTTATCATAATTTCCGAACTTCATGCCCTTCGTCTTAGAGGCATCAGGTTTGCACCTAATTTCTTCATCTCCATGAATCTTTTTATCTTCATCTTTTTCGGTATGGTAGATAGTAGCCATAAACAATCCTCTATCAAGAGAACCCTGATTAAACATGATACTATCCTCCTGATTGTATCCTGAATAAGTCATGATAGCAACAATTACTGGCATACCAGAAGGTATCTTATTAAGCTGAATAAGATTCATAATTCGCGTATCAACCAATGGGCGGGCAGGATAAGTCAATACATATGCTGTTTTGTCCATGCGATTATGGAAGTTTGTCGTATACATACCCATGGCTTCCTTACCCATAGCACATTGGTATGTGTTTCTAGGAGACTGATTATGTTCAGGAAATGGAATACAAGAGGCCAAAATGCCAAATATAGTGCTAGGATGAATCTCTACATGCGTGTAATTATATTTCTTAACTCCTGAATTCACAAGATCACTTGGATTCATTGCAATCATACTATAATTTTGTTCTTCTGGATCTACATATTCAATGACAGACTCGGTTAGCTTGCCACTAATTAGAAGGTCATTCCATGTAAGTTCACCTGCGCGAAGTTGATTTACAACATCAACTGACAATATCAACTTGTTATTCTTCACGCGCAACAATGGTCTAGACAGGCGTCCGGAGTCATTACATACTCTAATTTCTTTGTTGGTATAATTAAAGATAATAGATGTATAAATGTTAATAATACCACTATATTTTTTCTCCTTAAGAAGATTATAGAGTTGAATTGGTTTATGTGAAATACCAACCCACGATCCATTGATAAATACCTTAACATTATTACTAAGTTCCTCGGGTGTAATTTTGTCAACAGGCACAATATACGAATTGATATAGTCTCTCACGCTATTTGGGTTTGAACTAATAGTTACATGAGTCATATTTGCTAGATTCTTAACAATGCCAACACCTGCACCCTCTGGCGTTTCGGCAACACAAATAAATCCCCAACTACTAGGATGAAGCTTGCGAGGTGGGATAAGCTTGCCACTTTTATCAATAGGCGTATTAATTCGCCGCAAATGACTCAAACTTGAGATGTATGTAAGCCTGTTGAGAACCTGAGCTACACCAACTTTATTGCTATTTGTATGTTTAATTCCAAAATCTCCTGTAGCTAGCGCCCGTTTAAGCCCATTTTCAATTGTGGTTGATTTAATAATTTTATAAATATTTGTTGCATTAATAATATTAAGATAATCATCAGTTGATCTCCATGAGCCAGTATTAATTTCTCGGACAATCTGCTTTTGCATATCTTTGACAAGTTTATTAAAATAATTTCTGAACAGATTATTCAGAAGTGCACCAGTGGTATCAATTCGTTTATTTAGATAAGAATCTCTTTCATCCTCTTTAATCATTCCCAAGCTAGCACGAATTAGCTTATTAGCCATATATCCTAGGAAATAAATTTTTTCCTCCTTTGTATAACAATGCGGAAATAGATCATTATTGATAACATCCAATGCAAACTCGCGTTTCCTTTTAAGACCTTGTTCCTTATCCATGTTAATGGGTGTGAACATAGAATAGGTCATAACATATTTAATTGCATCTTCGTCAGTCATAATTTTATTTGCTTCAATAACAGAAGCCTGCAAAGCAGATAAGATTTCAGTCATATGCTCATCATCAATATCAAGAATGACCTTTTTACAAATATCTTTATCGCTAATCACTCCCAATGCACGAAATACAATAAACAATGGAATAGGTTGTTTAACTCTAGGGATTTGAATACTAATCGGAAATCCAAACCCGGAATTTTTGGATGAAACCATCATATTAATTGGGTTGTGCGAAATACATGTATTGTCAGGGACGGATTTAATTTCACCAATCCCTGAATATTTGGTATTACCTTTTGATACATTAAAGCACTGAACGCGATTTTCAGCGGCTCGTTCCTGACCCAATACGGTTTTTTCAGAACCATTGATAATGAAATAACCACCAGCATCAAATTTGCATTCACCTGTAATATCACTATTTACATGTTTGTATTGTGAAAGAACGCAAATATCTGACCCAAGCATAATAGGCATTTTACCGATATGAATATTGGGCAAAACCTTGTGATTTACTTGAACTGAGTCCAAATTGTCACCATGACGAACAATATATTTAATGGAAATATCAACAGTCATGCTGGATGCATATGTAAAGTTTCTAAGACGAGCATCTTGAGGAAACATCAGTTTTGTAGCGCCATTATTTTCATGGATCTGTGGACGAAACATGCTATAATTTTGAAAAGTAACTTCAAGTTCAAGTTTATATTTGTCTGTTTCCGGAATATAATCTTGTTCAGATTTGACTGATACAGGATTAAACATTTGGATTGTTTTTGGAGCTTGAACACTTACAAAATCATTATATGATTCTGATTGATGACGTGTAAGTGTTTCCAGATGTCTTCCTTCAAAATTTTTCTCAATAATGGAATATGCGGCTTCTGTATAATCATCTTCAAGATTGGGTAGGTGGAATCTGGACATATTTAAGGTCATTTTTGGGTTATTTTATATTTCAATTTATCTTTAAATTATTATCATAAATACTATGATTGTTATAATCTAATGGAAATAACAGATATAAATACAATATATTCATAATTAATAATGAAAAATTTTACACATATGTTAGATTTATATTATAATAAAAATATGAATAAAATATTGGACAATAATAATTATACTGAATACTTAAAAAATATAAAAGATGAACCCAATAAAAAAGAATATATTCATTCATTTTCAATTTATAATCCTGATCATCCACATGATTGTATAGAATATAATGAAAATTATGATCCTGTTAAAAATAAATCTTCTTTCATTAATTGTAAAACTGCTGATATTCGCGAAGTTAGTGTATATGAAAATATAGAAAATATAAGTGATATATTATCTCTCATTGAAAAATTTCCTATTATAGAAAATATAAGGTATGTAAATGTTGACATGAAAATGCTACATAGCATAAGACCATCATTAATAAAATTAGATAATATGATAGGAATGAATGATCTTAAAACATGTATTATAGATCAAATATTGTATTATTTACAAAATTTACATATGGTCAGTCCCAATAATAATAATGATTATATGCACACAGCAATATATGGACCACCTGGAACTGGTAAAACAGAAATTGCAGAGATAATTGGAGAGATTTTTTGTAAATTAAATATTCTTAAAAAGGGAAAATTTAAAAAGGTAGTAAGATCAGATTTAATTGCCGGTTATTTGGGCCAAACTGCATTGAAAACAAAGGAGACTATTAAAGATTGTCTAGGAGGAGTTATGTTTATAGACGAAGCATATGCTCTTGGAAATAATGAAAAGAGAGATTCTTATGCAAAGGAATGTATTGATACTTTATGTGAAGCTATGAGTGCACATAAAGATGAACTTATGATTATTATAGCAGGATATGAAAATGAAATTAAAGAATGCTTTTTTAGTCAGAATCAAGGTCTTGAATCAAGATTTAGTTGGTCGTTCACTACTGATAAATATACACCCGAAGAACTATGTAAAATATTTAAAAAGAAAGTTATTGAATCAAGTTGGAAAATAGATGAAAATGCTCTAGATATTCAATGGTTTGAAAAAAATAAAAAGGAATTTACAGCATATGGCAGGGATATGGAATTATTATTTTCCAAGGTAAAAATTGCACATGGTCGTAGGATTTTTTGTAATAAAAATAAAACAGACAAAACCGAAATAAATATTGATGATTTAGAGAATGGATTTAAAAAGTTTATTGCTCAAAAACAAAAAGAAACAAAGGATGATAATTTAAATACAATGTATACGTAAAAATTATACAGTTATAATTATTATAAATATATATATGTCATCTAAAACTATAAATGTAAATCCTGATTTTTTAAAAGGAGGCGATAATAATAAAACACAGCGAAAAAAGAAAAAAATTAAACCTACTAAGCAAATAAAACCTAATACGTTGAAAAAAGAATTATTAGAAAGGATTAAAAACCATAAAAAAAAGAGTGATGAAAAAATACAAGAAAATGTTATTGATGAAAAAAAACAAACTAACTCTAAATCTATTGAGTCCACTGATAAATTTAATGATGACTTTACTGATTCATTAAATTATCTCTCTTCTATTAAAAAGGATAAGAAACAAAATCGTATTAACAACAAAATTAGAAATAAAACGCTGAAAAATTTTAATAAACCATCTGTTCCATCTAATATAGTAATTCATACTGGCTTACCTCCCATTTTAAATACTATTGTAGATCCAACTGCTGCTTCATTAACAAATGAACCAGTTATCATGTTGAATCCTCAACCGCCTGTTGCACAAAATATTTCACCTACTATTTCTCCAAGAACTACTTCATTTGAATCTACATCTTCATCTCCAAAGTCTGATACTGATTCTTCAGATGTTGATAGATTTAAATCATCTGAGCGAAAAGCACCACCATTTGGTGTATTAAAACGAGGGATGAATCCTACATATCGTAATTGGAGAAAAACTATGAAAAAGGAACCCGAAATAGATATTAATCTAAATGAAGATTTATTTGATGAACAACCTATGACTTATAGAGAAAAACGTTTACAAGAAATAAAAAGTAAAATTCCAAAAATTGAAAAGCCAAAACTTATTACTAAGATGAGCAAGAAAAAAATCAAAACTATTAAAAAACAATATAAATTAGGCAAAGGAGACAAAACAATATCGGTATTAATCAAAAACTTACAAACACGTAAAAATATTCAAAAAGAAAAAGAAAATCTTTCACATATTCCTATTGCAGATATGAAAAAGTATCTTAAAAAAAGAAATTTGTTAAAAGCTGGATCTAATGCACCAAATGATGTTATTCGCGAAACATTCGTTGGTGCAAATACAGCCGGAGAAATTGAAAATATGAATGGCGAAAACTTAGTTGATAACTATCTTAATAAATTATAATCTTGCTTGTAGAGGTAAATTATTTATTGACAGTATAGATTCACTCTTTGCGTGTATGTAGGCTATAAATGCTGTTGTTGAAGCAAGTGTATGCCATAATGCATGAGGCTGGATTAGTGATGTAGGATTACATATTATTTTGTGTATATCTAGTTTATGAAATGTTAGACCAATAACAATTGTTGAAAAACCTATTATAATCAATTTATTTCCATAAAAATATACTAATTTTATATTCCTTTTTACAATATTTCTTCTACATTTATAATCTAAATACATACAGGGCAAACCTAATGTTAGCATTGTTGCCGTTTCTATCTCATCGCTATATTTATATGAATATTTAATTTTTGTAATAGGATATATTATGATTGATAACCCAAATAAATAACATAAAAATATTCTACAAAAACGTTTTGATATATAGTAATTATTCAAAAAATAAGAATTAAATGATTTATAGTATGACAGTCTTAATATATAATAAATTAACCAAAAACCCATTCTCCAATACATCCAAAATAAATCCATTTTATGTCCAAAACTGTACCTAAACGAATGATTTATAAATGTACCCCAAAAATGCATAAAATTTATAAAGCCAAAAACAAATATTAATATAGGATATTCACATAATGGATTTAATCTGAAAATACTATTACTTAATTCTTTGTTTACATTAAAACAATCATTCATCATATACAATGAATAAAATAAGAATAAAAAATCTGATATTGCATTTGATTTTTCTTTGATAAACCCAACTGGATGATCATACTCGCACCATGGCCCTGGATCTGGTGTATAATTTTGCCAAAAATCAATCTCATGAGAAGTATAATATTTATCAAGAGTTATAAAAAAAACAGGAACAAATACTCCAATACTCAAAAATATATATTTTCTTGTTATTTGTCTCATTATTGATTATTATTTTATATGTTTAATACTATATACAATAGTATTAAAGAGAGAAATTGTATTAAATTATGATTAAAGAAGACCGTAAATGGATTAATTATTATTATGAGAGATATAAAGAGCATAGCGAAATATATGGCAATAAAACTGTTGTTTTATTGCAAATTGGAAGCTTTTTTGAATGTTATGGAGAGCAAGATAGCGACGGTAAAATATCTAACAGTAATGTTGATGATTTTGCTAGAGATGCCGATCTTAATATTGCTATTAAAGACAGCAATGACGGTAAATATCCAAGAACTGTAATGGCCGGCTTTAAAGCTAGTGATGTCATACTTGAAAAATATTCCGCGCGATTGGACCAAAAGGGATGGACTATTGTTGTTTATACACAGAAAGCCGCTGGTAAAGGATTTACTAGATCACTCCAGTGTATAAATACACCTGGAACAAATTTTATAAACGAAAACTCTTCTACAAATCGTAACATTATTACTTGTTGGCTTAGTTACAGCAAACGGTTTAATATTGTAAATGTTGGAATTGCAAATTGCAACATTTATACCGGTAAAAGCACAGTTTATGAGTTTGAGGAAGAATACATTGATAGATCACATACTACATTCAATGAGCTTGAGAGATATATATCTATTTATAAACCTTCTGAAATTATTTTTATTTCTGATTTTTCTACTGATAAAATGAGAGATATAACAGAATTCTGTAATATAAATACTGAATTATGTAAGGTTCACATTATTTCATTTGAAGATACACAGCTTAATAATAAACTGGTTGATAAAGCAAAAAATTGTGAGAAGCAGACTTATCAAAATGAAATTCTTAAAAAGTTTTTCAATCCTCCAGATATGACTATATTTATGTCATCATTTTCTAATTATGTTTTTGCTACTCAAGCTTATTGCTATCTTCTAGACTTTATCAATATTTGCAACCCTCAATTAATTCATAAGATTACTGAACCTAGTATTGATAATCTTCATCATTCACTTGTCCTTGAGAATTATTCGTTGAGACAGCTTAATATTCTTGATGATCATAACAGTCATGGAAAATATTCTAGCATTATTAAATTTTTAAATGTATGTGCAACGCCTATGGGTATGAGACGTTTTGAAAATCAATTGGTTAAACCAACTACAGATGATAATTTTCTAAATAACGAATATGATACTACTGCATTTATAATTGATAATTATGATCATTTTGAATATATTAGAAAGGATTGTTCAACTTTTAAAGATTTGGAAAAGCATGTAAGAAAGATGATTCTAAGAAAAATTACTCCAGCATCACTTGTTGCGATTTATAATAATTTTAATACAATTAAAGAAATTTTTACAAATATTAAATCTTTTGAAAAATCTGATTTGCATCTCTATCTGCTAAATTCTGTTAACAATTCTGATATTTTGACAAACTGTAATGAAATTACCGATCTAATTAAAAAAACTATCAATATTGATATTGCCAAAAGAATTAACAACTTGAATACGGATGATAATTTTATTAATAAGGGTATTAACCCTGAACTTGATACTGCTGTTGAAACCTATATACAATCACAAGATGAAATTGAATGTATTCGTCAATATCTCAATAAACTTATCAACAAAGGAGAAAGCAGTAAAAAGGAAAACCCCAAATTAGTAAAAATTCATGAAACTGAAAAAATGGGACTTTCAATTGTTGCTACAAAGAAACGATGTGTGACCTTAAAAACTACCATAGACACGGAAGAAAATATTAATACACTAACATATACATCATCTTATGATAATTCTACAAAATCTATTCAATTTGATAATTCATCTATTATTATGCAAACCACCTCCAGTAAAACTGAAAATTCTATAACAAATAACCAAATTAAAACACTATGTGATAACATTGCAAAATACTCTATCAAACTTAAAGACCTTATTAATTTTACATATATAAAATTCATTATAAGCCTTGAAAATTATATGGGACAATTTCATACTATTATTGATTATGTTTCGGCACTTGATGTTATTTGCACCAAGGCTTTTATTGCTAAAAAATATAATTATCATAAACCTCATATTAAAAATAATCAAGAATCTTCATATTTTATTGCCGAAAATCTGCGACACCCACTTATTGAACAAATTAATACTAATGAATTATATGTTAGCAATAATATAAGTCTTGGTGTTGATGGCAGCAAGTCTAATGGTGTATTACTTTATGGAACTAATGCTGTTGGTAAAACCAGTATTATTCGTGCAATTGGTATATCGGTAATTATGGCTCAAGCTGGTTTATTCGTTCCATGTTCACAATTTATATATAAACCTTATGAATATATATTTACGCGTATTCTCAATCAAGATAACCTTTTTAAAGGTCAATCAACATTTACTCTTGAAATTACTGAATTACGTAGGATTATCAAGTATGCTAATAATAAGAGTTTAATACTTGGCGATGAATTATGTTCTGGAACTGAATTGGCTTCAGCTATAAGTATTGTTCTGAGTGGATTAAAACGTTTTCATAATGTAAATAGCTCTTTTATATTAGCTACACATCTTCATCAAATTGTTGGAATGGATGAAATAAAGGAACTAATAAATTTACAGATGTATCATATGACTGTATCGTATGATGAAACAAGCGAAAAACTCATATATGATAGAAAGCTTCGCGAAGGATCAGGCGATGATATGTATGGATTGGAGGTCTGTAAGGCATTACAATTACCCGAAGATTTTATGAGAGATTGTTTTGAAATACGACATAAATATAATGATGTTTCTATTCTAGATCTTAAAACTAGTAATTATAATAGCAAAAAAATTAAAAACACAACATGCGAGGTTTGTAAAAAAAATACAGGAGATGATATTCATCATATTAATTATCAATGTAATGCTAATTCTAATGGATTTTTTGACTCACATCATAAAAACCACTTGGGTAATTTAATTAGTATTTGCAAAGAGTGTCATGATAACATACATAAAAACAATCTGGAATTTGTAATTAAAAAAACAACCAATGGTTATGAACTATTACCAAAATAAATATTTTTATTTGAAATATATATAGATGTATAAAATGAATCCAATAATTTTGTCTATTGCTGTTTTATATTTTACAATACTTATTACGAAAGGATTATTTTCAAGCAAAGTATTACAGAGTAATTTACCATCATATTTAGCTAATATTATTATATTTATTCAGGATAACGCTACTGATATTATATTTACAGTTACTATCATGTTATCAATTATTGTATACTTTACTATAATAGGTGTTGATCTTAATACCAAAAGTAAACTTCATTTAAAGAGAGAAGTTGTTTATGAAGGGTTTAATAATGGTGGTATTATTAATGGTGGTATTATTAATGATGCAAATATTATTGTTAAAAACTCTCTATACCCAGCATCTCCAAAAGTAAAAGAGTATAAAACTATAGAAGATGATGTAGATTCTTTTCTGTCCAGAAAAGGAGGTATTAAAGGGCAAAATAAACATTGTAAACTCTTAAGTTCTATGAATGATTGTATGAAAACTAGTTTTTGCACATGGTGCGGAGACACTGAAAAAGGTGAATGTCATAAAGGGGGTCTTAGTGGTCCTACATTTTATTCAACAATGAAAAAAAACAATAATAATTTTAAATGCGATGAATATTATTTTAGAGGTAATTCAAAAAAACCTACATTATATAAGAGAGATAATTCTTATAAAATTGAATAAAGATAAATAATATATCTATATTACAAATGATTATCCCTGTCCGCTGTATGACTTGTGGAAAAGTTCTTGCTGATAAATACCAATATTATTGTAATGAAGTGCGAAAAATGAAAATGAATCGTGGAATGCAAACAGATAAGGAAATTTATTTGACTAAAGGGTTTTCTGAAAAAACACCTGAAGGAGAGGTCATGGATACTTTAGGGCTGAATAAATACTGTTGTAGGAGACATATGTTAACTCATGTTGATATAGAATAAAATGTTATAAATATATATAATGAGTAAAAAACGTAGTAGGCAAACGCGTAGAAGAAAAAATAAAAGCAAAAGAACTCAGAAAATATTCAAATAAAATGGTGGCAATTTTGCTCATACTCTCTCAAAAATTCCTGTATTAGGTGTTTTTTTCAATATGGCGTAAATGTTTTTAGAGGAACTGTTACAGGAGGGAAGAATTTAACCCGCAGATGGAAGGGACGCAAGGATGCCGTAAGTCCTATACCTTATAAAAACCAATTAAGACATAAACCCAATCTTATTGTTCAATTTCCTAATGTTAAGAAAACATTAAACAGAAATAAACAGTATGTTAAAGGTATAAACTCTTCTAGTAAAAGTTCTTAAATACGCCAAGTCAGTATAATGATTATATAATTTGCTTTTTTTCTTATATTAAACTATAATGAAAGAATTAAAAATATTAAGCAAATTATGTAAGCCTGCATATTTATATTTTATCTTATCCATGTTTGTAATTGTTTTTACTGGTATTCAAAATTTAGGCAATGTTGATAGATATTGCATGGGAGAATACTCATGTCAGGTCCCTAATACTTTTGCCATTTTTATCGGTCAACTTTTGTATATTGTTTTCTGGACATGGGTTCTTAATTTAATATGCAAAGCAGGTTATGCTGAAATTTCATGGCTTCTTGTATTATTCCCATTTATTCTATTTTTTGTATTAGTTGGCATACTATTTATTGAAGCTAATTAAATTAATTTAGTTTATACATATAAATTAATTTAATTTTTTTTACCCAACACTTTAACAGTTATATAAAATCCTAATAAACTTAATAAAAATAAATAAACTGATAAATATTGATCCTTGGGAAATGAACTTATTTTGTGACCTTTAAGAGTAGTAAAACCTTCACAAAGAGCTCCCGTTTTAGTATTTTTTTGGCCTTCAAATGCGCAAGCATCTATCCTTGCAATATCTCCATCTGCCATATGATTAGTTTCTACACCAGAACTGTTTTGACCATTTGTTTTAAGAGTAACTTCTGAACATTGAGGAAGTCCATCACCGAATATTGAAATTAATGCTATAGGATTTAATCCTTCTAAATCTTTAAGCATTCCAGGCACCACACCTGTCTCTCCTCCTGTCCCTTTAGTTGATTTCGTAGGTATGTTGTCAACAAACATATATCTATCTACTTCAGTTTCTCCTACCATACATGTTGTTCCTGTAGGCATAAAAAATCTATTTCCTAATGTTTGTCCAGTTCTTGATGCTGCGCTATTTCCAAAAAACATTTGTGTATAGCTGTCCATGACATTAATATTTGAATGTAATTTTCGTGCTTCATATCCTCCTCCTGCTTCACTGGGTGTTTTTAATGCAGCCCAATATGAATAGTGAGCGTCTGGTATAGGATTAACTGCTGCGGCTACAATACTTGATACTCCTGCTGCTTCTAAACTTTGATTTGGCATCTAATATAACTTTAGGTTTTATTTTTGACCATTTATTTAGTTTTTACCACGTAAAATATACCTGGATGATATATATAAACCTAACATACTAATTAATAATATATAGAGTTGAATATATTTATCATTTGGTATTTTGTTTTCTATTTTCATGCCTGCCATTCCTTCAGCTGCTATCTGCTGTTGTAATGCCGCTGCCTGAGCTGCGGTTTCAACACAATTTTGTCTTCCTTCAGGCGCATAAGGATTTTTTTTATCTGGAAATGCGCATGGATCTATTTTAATCGCATCTGATTTTGCTATCCAATTGCTTGCAGTGCTTTGGACTAACTGTCCATCTTCACTCTGTCCAACAGTATTCAATGTTGGGTTAACACATTCTTGTTCACTATTACCAAATGCCTGATACATATCAGTTGGAACCATTTCCATTGCATCAAATAGAATACCTGGTATTATACCACGATATGGTGAAAAGATATCGGTTCCATCAGGTGCTTTCCCACTATCACCTCCTCCGGCTAAGGTTCCTTGCGACGAAGGAACATTATTTATATACATAAAGCGTGATTGTTTATTTTCACACTTACTGCCAGTCGGAACATAGAATCTGTTCCCTATAAATTTATCAGATCCCGCCTTATTAGCAGGTCCATTACCTGCCATTAAAACTTGCATATAATGAATGGGAGCATCCATATCCTTCGACAAGTCACCTGGTTCACCACTTAATCCCATTTCTTCTGGTGAATTCATCGCTTTTTTATAATTGAAATCTGGCCCTAATAAACTATTAATATTCATACCGCCACCACTAAATTCTGATAATAACCCCGGGCTAACCCCCGCCGTTTTGAGAATACTTTCAAAACCCATAATACTATATTAATATATAATATTATAATTATTTAGCTAGGTATTCCTTTAGATTCACTTCTCGCGGCTTCATTATTTTTTTTTCCATTATCTACATGATTCTTATGAACCTGTTTATTCAATGTTCCAATTTGAGCTGTATTACCCTTTACATTTGTTTTTAATGATTGAACATCCTTTTTAAGTTGGTCTATTGCTAATGAATTTGTATTTGCTGATATTTTATTATTACATTGTGCATGACTTATTGAACCGTCTGCACCTTCTATAATTTTTACCTCATGCTGTTCATTGCTATTAGGCATAAAAGCTAAAGAAGGAAAAATATTATATATTATGATAATGGCAAATAATATTATTAATAAATTAACTAAAAATTTAGTAAATTCTTCTGATATGTCCATGTATATATAATAACTATTATTTTCTTTTCAAATATTATAATGAGTACCGCATCAATACCATTAGGATTAAATAGTTATTTTACAAAATGGACTGGAGGTTATAAATCATGGAAAGCGACTCCAACTTCTGATAATAAAACAGTTTATGGTTCATACATCAACAATGGAGTATTAACAAATGCTTCTAATGCTTCGGCAGCTCCTCAAGGTGCTGTGGCTGGTGTCACATATAATCGTCCTGGTGCTGACTACTTAGCCGATGTCAAAGGAGGCTGGTATCCACGGTCCAGGCCTTTAAAACATCATCGCAAGTCACATGCTACAAACCCTGAATCGGGACAAGGAGGAACCTTCGTTCCTGCAACTACTATGAAAAATCAGACTCCAGTTGGAACAATGGATATACCTGCCAATACTATATTTAGTCGTCAAGCACATACACTGGACTGTTCAAATTGTGGTGTATATATAACTAGTGCTTATGATACTAAGGAATCAAAACAAAGTATTTC
>JAAHTH010001342.1_pt1 | contig 15531 bp, 17 predicted proteins | sample 6116091 | NCBI WGS metagenome assembly JAAHTH01 (sample SAMN13939990, study PRJNA603662) | sponge metagenome | isolation source: marine sponge | host: Mycale hentscheli | place: New Zealand | collected 2006
TAATGAAACTCGATAAAATTCTTAAGAGCAAAGTTCTTTACTATGTAGCTTTAGTACTTATGGTTATTAATGTTTTGGGATACGTCAGTTTGGGATCCACTGAATGTGTAATTATATTTGGTATTACCACCTACCTTGCTAACATGTTTACTAAGAATCGTTCATTGGACATCCTTTGTGGTCTTTTCGTAGCTAATGTTGTCTTTGGATGCGGACGTGTTAAGGAAGGGTACGAAGGCCTTGATGTGAAAGAAAAAAAAGTTCATATGATGAAGGCTCAGAAACATAAAGAAGATCAATGTAAAAAAAAAGATAAAAGTGGAAAATGCATTGATGAAAAACATTCTCATGGCAAAAAATAATTAATCTATAATTATTATTTTATATAAATTATATATAATATAATGGCTTTTAATGTGCTAACGAATAAATATGTTCTATATGTTTTATTATTTCTTGCAATCACTAATGTTTTAGGATATCTAGCAATGCATGATTACGAATCCCTTACTTTAATGGTAGCAATCGGCGCTTTAACACATTACTTTAGTAGAAATATGATTGTTATCTTGAGTGCCGCAATATTGGGAGCTGTATTATTGAGGGCTCCTATGAGAAATGAATGGGCGTGGGCTGAACGTGAAGGATTTAAATCAAAAGAAGCAATGAAAAATGAAGAAGAGGAAGAAGTCAAGGGGAAAACGGCAAGAGAAGTAATCCATTCGGAATCCTCATCTGTATCAAAAGAAAACATGGAAAATGAACAGGCTGGCGTGGATCTTTTAGACAAAAAAGACAAACAAATAGCACAAGCGGCGGATGAGTCTGAAGAGGATTTAGAAACTGGTGGTGAAAAAATGGATTATGCTAGCGCCTTAGAAAAACAGTTTAATTCTCTCAAAAGCATTACAAAAGGAGGTAAAATGTCAGATGATACAAAAGGACTAATGGTAACAGGAGATAATTTAGCTGAACAGATTAGACAACTTGAACCAATGTTAAAAACTGCGGAAGGGTTGATGACAAAACTTGAGGGATCTGGTATGTTGGGGATGGTTGAGCGTTTCGCTCCTTTAATGGAGAGATTTATTCCTGCTGGTGGAAAGAAATAAAGTAGACAAATATATATATGAGCAAACGATGTCCGCCAGGTGTTTTATGTATTGAAAATATGACTGTAATATTTTTAATATGCATTATAGGTTTAGTAGGGTTATATATGCATTATACTAAGTCTTCAAGGCAGCAACAGCAGGTGCCCTCGCAGCCTATCATTATTCAAGAAAAAGTAGTTGATAGAGGATTTTTCCCAAAATTTAATAAAGGATTTAGTAATCATCCAGGAGATGTACTTTTAAACCCTTATGTAGCCCCCTTAAAAAATAACGCTTATTTCCCACCAGATAGCAGTGATCCTAGAGGAATACCAATTAACATAAAAACGCGAGGATATGATGTAAATTATTCGCAATCAGGATTATTAACACGAGTTAACGGTAAAGAAACGATGTTGCCATTAATGGGTAGACCGTTACATGCTAATAGAAATAAGTGGCAGTATTATACAATGAGTGACAAGAATAATAGTATTAAGCTACCGGTTAGTAGAAGTGGTAGAAGCTGTACAAATGAGTATGGATGCGATGAACTTTTCAATGGCGATACAGTTTATGTTGAAGGATATAATGATGCTTTTAAAGTAACAATATATGAAAATAATGAGCCTCGGTATATTCCCTTTATTTAATATAATAACTATATATAGTAGGCATGTTAAGTAGTTTATCTTTATCTCCGACCTTTAGATTGATGGTACAACCAAATAAAGTGTTTGTTGAAAAATGTAGTACGTATAGTAAATTATTTAATCCATTATTTGATATAGAATCAGGTGATAAGCTGGGTAAATATAACAATGAATATTATTTACAAAAACAAGGTTATAGTCAAAAAATGTCTAGATGGTGGTGGAACGAGGACAGAATTAAGACATTCAAGGATTTAGATGATGACTTTAGTGAGTTTTTCAAATTTTGCGATGATCTTAAAAATGATAGACATAAGGGTTGGACTAATAATAGTTCAGTTATTGCAGAATTATTAACATTAGTCAATAAAATAATACCCGGACTTTACCAACTAAAGAAAACATATGCAAATTGTGAAAAGGGATCAGAGGGTAGTAAATTATGCATGAAGATTGATAGTATAATATTTACATTGATTGATTTTAAAACTGAAATCAATAAGCCTGTTGTTATAAATAGTCCAAAACATAGGAAGTTAAGTTTTTAATTAAATTATAGTTAAATACTTAATATTCACATTCGCCTTATTTATCATCTATAACTATTGTGCCTACAGGGATATTTGCTGACATATTATCAATAGCTGTTATAGTATTTTGGGTTTGCGAGCTATCTAATTCTCCTTGTTTAGAACCTACATCTGTGGTTTGTTCTCCTGACAATGCCTTAGATAATGTTGCAATTGCTTGTGAAGCTCCAGGACCACTAGGTTTTTGAACAACGGATACTATATATCCAGGAGGAATACCCGGAGTAGGTTGAATTAGTATTGATATAAATTGTTGATCTCTAATACTTCTCTGACATTCAGCATCGCACGCCGAGCTAGTATTCGTTTGTTCGTAAATATTTAAAGGTGTTCTATTATTTCTTGTTCTGTTTAATAAGCTCCGTGCTTTGCTAATTCTTTCAGTAATTTTATTTCCCATGGTACGCAAATTCTTTCTAGTAAAGCTATCTTTATTTGTAAACTGGTCTCCAACAGCAGATGCTGCTTTTTTCAATCCTTTCCCTGTCGCTTTAGCAGCAGTCTTTAATCCTTGTCCCGTAGCTGTAGCAGCAGTCTTTAATCCTTTCCCTGTCGCTGTAGCAGCGGCTCCCAATGCCTTACCCACTTTTTCAGTTGTTGAATCGGGAGGGCCAGCAGCATATATAACTTCGCCTGAGAACAGTCTTTGTTCTTCTCTACATTCTTCTGGTGTTCTTCTATTTCTATTTTCTTGAATCCATCTGATAATATTTTCATTGGAATAAGGAGCTACAATAGGTATACAATTGATGAGATCTGCTTCAGATTTTGCAATTGAAGATTGCGACCTTTTACTAGTACGTGATATTGTACATTGTTTATCATATTCACACTTTCCTTCGTTATTACATGATTCTGGATTTAACATAATTTTTGTAATTTTAAAGTTTTTAGCAAAATCATTCATTGCCTTTACTGTATATGGAGTTGCTAAATTTTTAATATTTTCACTCATGTTTCTTGTAAGGTTATCACCCGCAGGGATTTTAACTCTTAGTAAAATTTCCCTAATATCGCAATCACCTCCTCCAACAAGACTTGCACTTGTTCTGGCATCAGCGCTTACAACTGGTCCACCATCACCTATTTGTTTTAACTTACCCGTTGGCCAATATCCTAACCTTTTGGGAAGTTCTTGTTTAACATAACAATCGCCGCTAGATAGAAGCGCTCTTCTACAAACCGCATCTCTTTTGGTAAGATTTTTTTTTGGATTTTTTCTCCATCTATCCAACCAGCGTAATTTTAATTTATTAGTAGTTTCTATTTCAGCCCATCCACAAGAAGTAACAGCTGTTGACCCAGTAATTTTTGCGGCAATTGCATCTTTATTTCTAACCACTCTTTTTGTTCTAGCCAAAATAACTCTATTTTTATCTTTTGTATCGAGTGGTAGAGGTCCCATAAGATTTTCGTAATTACACCATCCCATTAATGCTGTAAACAATATCCATAATTTACAAAGTCTCACTCTAATCTCTGAGATGTTTAATAATTTTGATGATTTTTTATTTGAAAAGGCTTCATACCGTGTTAGTAATTGAAGTATATTATTATTCTGTTTAAGTTTTCTAACACCCACAATTGTTGTTTCTTTAAAAAGGGGACGAAATTCATCATTTAAAAACGGGTTTAATACTACCAAATAATTTATTAATAAACGAAACTTTATCCATAATGGGGATTGCCTAGGTATATAATCTAAATCGGATTGCATGCCAACTTTTTCTGTAAACTGAATGTCATAAGTATTTCCATCCTCTTGATCTATATTTATACCTATAATTTTACATTTTGCAAATTGAAGACGTTCCTTTCCTTTTATTGCTAATTGATCCGCGCCTGTAATTTTATTTATATAAAATACATCGTCTCCAATTTGGTATTCTCCATCGTTTTCTATGTTTCCTTTTTTTGCTTGTTTAATTCTTTCTCTTGTTTTTTTTAGTCCTCTTGTAAATTCTTCCTTTGTAAGTAATATCGATGGTACTCTATAAACAATTGTATCTTCTCCTTTATAATTTGGGCTATCTAACGGCATTGACCAACATTCGAGCATTAATTGGTGTGCTGATAATATATTGATTTTTATCCAATTTTCAATAGTAATAGGGGTATAGATATATTCAACCTTTCCACCTATAGTTCTCGTTTGTATGGTAAACATGGTTTCTCGTAATCGTCCTAGGTTTGAACCCACTGATAGACTACTTAGTTCTTCTTGAAATTTTTTATTTAAATAATTGTCTAGTACATTATATTCCGGCATTTTACCTCTTTTTGATATCTTATCTATTAACCTATCTTTAAAAACCTGTTCTTGTCTTTGAGCTTTTGTAATTGCGGTTGATATATTAATACATCCGTCCATTTTTTTTAATAATATGTTTTTTGATATTTGAGCTCTAACATAATTTAATAGACATTCCTGTAATAATCTTTCTTTTATTTGAAGAGTTTTTTCAAGATTTTTTACTCTTTCTTTTTTATACTTTTCATCTCCAACATCTTTTCTTTTTACCTTCTTTTTTCTTATTACAATTCCATTTACGCGTCTTATAATTAATTGTTTTACCGATTTGGGAATATTTTTTATTAACCCTTTTTCAACAGCATCCATATATGTCCTCGGAATTGGTATTGGCGGCGATTGTATTACAGGGATAGATTGTGTTTCTAATAAAGGTAAAAATAATAATGTTTCTTTTTGCCACCAGTAATCTAACATTTCATCGGTCGGCGCCCTTAAATAATTATTTATAATACTGTTATATATCGAATTCATAACAGTTTCATTATTAACTACAACACAAGTAGTTAATGTCAAATTTGAATTTGTTTTAATCCCAGTTATTATTGAAATACTGCTAGTTATTGATATCGGTTTTGACCCCAATAAATTTTCGTTGCAAAATCTATCCACCTTCCCCATCAAATCGTTTTTTAAACCTTTTTGTGTTTGAATGTACTCTTCGGCTTTTTGAGCAAATTGCTCTATTCGTCGTTTTGCACTTGTAGCAAGATTAGGATCAGGGTTTTTTAAATTATATTCCTTTAAACAAGCCACCTGACTTAATGCATTTTGTTGCATTAATAGTCCCCATCTTTTTATTTCCTTCATTGTTAGGTAACGTTTAGGATTTTTGTCTGATAGTCTTGATGGTAAGGGACAAACGATATCTTGTTGTTGACGTTGCCTTTTATTACAATAAATACGTACGTCGCCGCCATATTGAAGTCCCCATGTATTCTGTAACCACATTGATACACTATTAACACTATCTTCAGTAGGAGTTATTATATATTCGCATAAATTTTTGAAATTTGCAACTTCTGCCTCCCCTTCGGATTGTTGCCATATGTTATTTCCTTCAATGTAAGATTGCCCTGGTACTACCATATCACTACCAAAAAAAGTTATAGGTTCTCTAGCTAAATTTACATTAAACTGTCTTTTTTTTGGATCTTCAATACCTTTTTCTTCTATGATAAAATATCCATTTATTTGACAAGCATAATGGTGTAATAAAGACCATATAATATTTGTTTTTCCCCCTGGATAGGGTGTTGTAAAAGATCCAGGTATTTTTAATATAGTTTTAATAAATCCTGAATTTTTATCAGTGGATTTTAATACAGATTTATTTGATTTAATAAACGATCCAAAAAATTTCATGTAATAAGAGTCGGGGTCAGTCGAATAAGGGACAACATAACATTTTTTTCCTTGCAAAAATGTTTTTCTCCAATTAAGAATTAAAAGCTGTATATATAATATTTTTTCAATAGTACTTTGCGCAGCATACTTTGCAAATCGCAAAGGTGTCGTTTTCGCACCTCCTTTCTTAAATCGTAAAGTATTTTTCTTTAGATTAAGTTTATTTTCTCTAAAACTTCTTTTTCTAGCTCTTTTCCGTTTTTTTTTATTTCCATGTTTCTTTTTTGTTTGTGTCCGTATTTTAAGTATTTTATTTAACTTGTTTCTCGAAAGTCTCATTATATATACATAAAATGGATATTTTTTTATTGTAATATTATATTAAATGAGTTGTTCATCTAATCCAGTAAATATTAAAACTACAAAACAAATATGTCGTGAAGATTGTTCATATAGCTTTGACTATAATGCAAACAGTTCTGCTATAATTTCTAATATGGGGAATTATTTAGACATTAAAGTAGATGGTAAAAACACGGTAAAGTTTAATGCTATTGATGTTACTGTTACAGATGTTAGACTTTACCAGCCCTCATTTCATCTTTTTGGAGGAAAACAAACAGCCGCTGAGGTAGTAATTCAGCATAAAAATCCAATGGGCGATTCTTTATTAGTTTGCATACCAGTTGTTGCAAAAGATGGTAAAAGCGCATCAAATAGTTTTTTTTCAAAAATTATTCCAAATATAGCAAGTGAGGACTCGTCGCCTCAAAATGTTAATGTTAGACAATGGTCATTGAATGATGTTGTGCCATCTGCCACCTTTTACTACTATATAGGCTCATATCCTTATAAACCTTGTAGCGGTAAAGCCAATATTATCGTTTTTGGTTCAGAAGGAGCCGCCACAATGAATTCGGCAGATTTAAAAACACTTCAAACATTAATTGACCCAATTAAGTATACGCAAGCGCAAACAATAGGCGGGGCAGCAAATAAAGATGTGGTTTTAATGAAAAATCCATTAGGTTCACAGGGCCCTGATTCTAAGGATAATAGTTATTTTATATTTAACGACTGCGAGGCAATTACGGGCATGGATGAGGAAAAAAGAGAACCATCGAATTTGGGGAAAGGGATACCTTCATGGGTAATTACAATGTTATTTAGTTTTATAATAATAATAATAATTGCTGCTTTAGCCGCAATGTGTTTCTCAAATAATGGCGGAGATGATTTACCCACTGCTCAAGCCGTACCTTCACTTAATGCTAAGGTAATAAATGAATAATAAATAAATGTTTAGTTATATTTATTATTTAGACAGTACTTGCTTCGTGTGTATCATCCTGAATTGGTTTATAGCTTGCATGATCGGATGGATTGGAGAGATTAAAGGAGTATGGTAACTTATTTTTAATTACAATCTCTTCTACAGTAACGGGGAATTGATTATAAATATTCAAGTTAGTTGTTTTGCTTTTTTCACTAGGAATAAATTTAGCCATTGATGTAGACTCTGCTCCTGCATGTCCGGCCGAACGTTTTACCAGTTCATAACCAGCTACAGCCCCGATTGCGCCCAAAACAGGATTTGCCATGAATAAATTCAATACAAGAACGACAACAACAATTTTACCTAATACGGAATCAACTAAAGAACCGAGTTCTTTTGGAATATCTACTGGGAAAATAATAAACAAAATAAGAACAAGAGACAAGATATAATAATGACCGTGACCCTTTGGTATGCTTAGTAAATTTTTCATATATCATATAATTATATTTTTTATTTGAAGGAAATTGAAATGTATATAAAAAGTCATTGTCAAATTATAGTAATGGACGAAATCTCTACTTATTTAGGACCTAAAGGTTTTACAATTTTAAAAGAATATTTAGATATCGATGATTTAAATTTGATCAGAAAGGAATTAACGGTTAAACCCTTTGTTCCTAAAACTTCATTAGCATCACCTCCATCATTTGCAGTATATAGGGAGAGTAAAAGAAAGGTTTATCTTCCAAAATTTTATGGATTAGAAAATTATGGCGAACCTGAAGCAAATATAACGCCAGACGGGGTTACTATCAATGTCGATTTTGCAGGTGATTTGCGCGATTATCAAAAACCTATTGTTCGCAAATGGTTAAAAGCAGCAAAAAATAAGGGATGCGGTTTAATAGAAGCTGATTGTGGCGCAGGTAAAACATGTATGGCAATATGGCTTATTTCACAATTAAAAAAGAAAACATTAATTATTGTCCATAAAGAATTCTTACTAAGACAATGGAAAGAAAGACTAGAACAATTCCTACCTTCAGCTAAAATTGGCAGAATACAAGGACCTACTATTGATATTGAAGGCAAAGATGTTGTTATTGGTATGTTACAATCTTTGTCAATGAAAGATTATGAACAAACATTATTTTTAGATTTTGGATTTACTATTATTGATGAATGTCATCATATCTCCGCAGAAGTATTTAGTAGGGTATTGTTTAAGGCAGTTACTAAATATATGCTAGGATTATCAGCAACCATGAATCGACAAGACGGGCTTAGTAAAGTGTTTAAAATGTTTTTGGGCCAGGTGGAAGCTTGTTGGAAACGCGGTGCGCAAGAAAATGTTAAAGTTAAAGCAATTAATTATACTAATAATGATCCAGAATTTAGTACTAATTTACGTAATTACAGAGGACATCCGGATTATGTTAAAATGATTGGTAAAATATGTAAATATTCGCATAGAACAGAATTTATTTTATCAGTAGTAAAAGATATTTGGGATAAAAACAATAATCAACAAATAATGATTATTGGGCATCAAAAAAATCAATTAATTTATATTCATGATGCAATTAAACATAGAGGATTCGCTACTGTAGGTTACTACATAGGAGGTATGAAGGAAAAGGATTTGAAAATAACAGAGGGTAAAAATATAGTTATTGCCACATATAAAATGGCAGAAGAGGCACTTGATATTAAAACACTTACTACTATAGTAATGTCCACTCCTAAAAAAGATGTAAGACAGGCAGTTGGACGTATTTTAAGAAAAGGGGGTGAAAAACTTGTTGTTGATATTATAGATCAACATGATATATTCAGAAGACATTGGGATAAAAGAAGAAGATGGTATAATACACAGAAATTTAATATCATGATGACTTCTGTAGAAGGTTATAAAACTGATACATGGGAGATAGTACCTAGACGTAAGAAATCAACAAAAATAAAGGTTAATACCGAACCATATGATTCATTATTAAACGGAGTTTGTCTTTTATAATATAGCCGTATTAGTTGCTGCGGGCGCTGCTTGATCTAAAACCGGTGATGGACTACCTTTTCCTGTAAAATGATTATAGTTATCTACACAAAAATTTCCTACTGTATAAGTTGGTGGGGCGGCTAATTGACCCTCCCACGAACCACCCTGTGAACCAGCTGGTAATTGTAAAGTACGAGTTAATGGAACATTGCTTCCATATTGAGTATATCCACCTTTTTGTTTCTTACTTTTGCCTCGTTTTTGTTTGCGTTTGTTTTTTTTATGTGTTTTTGATTTGTGACTACCACAACCACCGCCACCTCCCATCTTATCCGATACCATAAATGCAGATCCTACTCTATTACCAGCTCTATGTAAACCACCAGTTACTCTTGAATATGCATCAGTGAGAGGCGACATTAGTTGTTTTAAATTACCTCCCCTTCTTTTACGGGTTCTACCGCCCTTCTTTTTACGCTTACCTCCATTTCCACATCTTTGACTTTTTGATGTGGATGTAATGGGAGCATGGTATCCTGCAATATATCTATTTCCAGCGCTCGTTGGATGTAAATACCCATATCCTGCGGAACTATATTGATTATATGCGTTAACAGATTTACCAGCACCTTGTTGAATATCAGCAGGTCCTTTAAAATTACTACTAGCTCCCAATTTAAATGAAGGTATTAAACCACAGTTTTTATATCCTGTGACAGATGTTCCTGCTTGTAAATGAAACCCCTGTCCCGTACCAGAAGGTGTTCCCGATGCGGCTTGTCCAGCAGCATCGTTTGCTGTCATTCCATATCCTACCCCACCGCCATACATTCTATGGGCGATCTGGTGTTTATTAAATCTTGTAAGGTTACCGCCCTGTAGGGTTCTCCGTTCCGCGGCTGAAAGCCCCCTTGAACCATTTCCTCCACGAGTAGCAATTGCTCTTAATCCACCTTTTGGGTTCATAGGTTCCATTGTGGCTCCCCCTCTGTGTTTACGTCTGCGCCTCTTTTTTTTGGTAGATCGCCTTCTTTTTTTTGATCTGCTTTTTCTACGTTTTTTTGAAACGCGTCGCTTTTTTCTAGATCGACGTCGCTTTTTTTTTCCACCACTTTGTCCAACTAAACCGCGATACATTTTAATCCCGCATCCATTTACACCCATCCCTTTTCCAGTACATCCTCCTACAGGACCTTCGTTAGATGATAGGAATCCTCCAGTATGTGCATTTGTTTTATTAACTAATGAAGTCATGTTGTATATATATTAATATCTATTTTTTTTTTCAATACTCATTATATCTCGCTTCGCGCAAATATCGCCTTTTTCTAAAGGTTCGACCGGCACCCAACTTTTGAACTTAGAGTTATAAACGCACAAAAATTTTATTTTTTTATTAACGTCTACAAATTTATCTATACTTATATCTTCAAACTCTTCTTCATCATCACTTTCTTCAAGTAAATCTAAATTTGAATTTTCTTTAATATTTCTAAATAATGTATTCATGAGAACGCTGGTTTTATAATCTGATATAAATGCCGTTGCGTGCCTTTCAATCTTTCGTTGTCTATCATTATTATAATAAAGCGTATAAATATCACAATCTATCTCGGCTTGAATCAAAAATATTTTCTTATATTTAGTATTAATTTTAATCCTTTCATTTAAAAAATTCATATTTTTCTTGAAATATCTGTGTTGAATACAGTATAAATCATATGGCAATTCTGCTATTAATACTTCCATAGAATCACGTTTTCGTGTCATTATCGGTAGTCCAAATGTTATATTATTTTTATGAATTATACATTGTTTAATATTATTCTGCATCATTAAAGATATTTTTTCAAGTTTTTGTAACTGATTGTGCGAAGATAAATCATTTCCTTTATAATAAAAGATATCTTCTACAAAGTAAAATGATTGTTTTTCTAAATAAACGATTGTGCCATACACTAAAGTACCATTGCCACTACATAGGTCATCTCTAAAACAACAGGATTTAATAGTAATACCCTTGATTGCTTTTTTACGATTATCTAATTCTAAAAATATACATACAGAATGTTTCTTAAAATTTCTGAACCATGCAAAGTATTTACCGCCTTTGGGTATAGCTAAAAATATATTAGCAGATGAAACTTTCTTATGAATATTTTTAACATAAGAAAGTTTTACACTAGGGAAATCTCTCATAATGTAGTCTAGATCACTGGAGGTTAGTTTCATTCTTATTCAATGATGTAAATCATTCTTTATATGGTTTATACAGTTTCATATGAACTTGTAAAATTATCACTAAAGGACATTGCTTCAGGGATATTTTGCTCGTTTATTTTTTTAGGTACGTCGTTTGAAACTCCTTGTGAAGATAATTCTTTAAGATAATTTTGTAATTCGCTTTTCATAGAATTATCTGATGTTTCTATTTTCTCTTCTTGAGGTGTATCTTCTTTTTTGAATGTATTGTATATTTCTTCGTATCTTTTAGTTGGCTTGTTTACTAAATCTCTGATTTTTGGCGTTGTCAAGTTATTTTGAAGAAATTTATATATAGAATGTATCAATACAATTACAACTAATGATATTACTATTTGTTGAAAAACCCACAACAACATTATATATTAAATAGATTACATAAGTTTGTCTAAGAACGAACCAATGTCTTCCTTTAAAGAATGATTATCATGTTTTTCAGGGCTCTTAAAGTAGTAATCTGTAATCCCATTATTGGCCTTTTCAACAACAAACTTAAACTTTGACCCTTTTCGTGGAGAGAAAACTAGTGTTTTAACTTCAATAATTTCATTTACAAATGGTAATCTATATCTTTTATCAACTTTACCCCACTTATTAGGCGTTATTATAAAATCCATGTCCTTGATGTATTTTTTAATAGATATATTTCCCTTATCCATTTGGTTAATTTTACATACCATAAGGGTATCATCAGTATATTTAAACATTCCATATTGCGTTAATAGTAATTTTTCATTTGTTTCAAAACAGGTATACATATTAAGTTTAGACTGAATGTTAGTTGTATTAACTTTCTTAGCGGGATAGTATCTCATATTATTATTATTTCTAAGAAACTATTTAAACCATTTGTGGAATGGATATACAAAATGACAAAGGTAGTAATGATTAACAAAGGCGGATCAATTAAAACACAAACTGTTAAAAATTTGAAGGTATCAGATTTATATAAAAAGTGCAAGTTTAGAAAACCGGACGATTTTGATAAACGACATACATGGAAATATAAGAATAAATGGGTATCTGTTTATGCTAAAAATAAAGGACGAGCGAATAGTGAAAATAAATATGATCTACCGCCTCCTATTGATACTGTTTTATATTTCGGCAACCTTTTGATTATTATGCACGATAATCAAATACCTGTTGATTCGGAGGTGTGTGATTTTGATAAAGAAACATGGTTGAAAGTTTATGAAAAGTTGCTAGGTGGATTCGAGGATTTATCTATTACAGCACAACAAGACGATGAAGAAGAGGATGAACTTGAATCTGTTTCACCTTCACAAAAAACAAAAGAAGGGTATTTAAAAGATGGATTTGTTGTATCTGACGATATTGAAGATGAAGAAGATTCAGATTATGAATGTCCTAGTGAAGAAGAAAGTGGTGATGAAAATACAGACAATGAATGTGAAGATGAAGACGATGATGAGGCTAATTATGGAGGTGAAACGGATGATGAAGAAAAAACAAATGATGATGACGAAGAAGAGGAAGAAGAATCAGATGCAAGTGACGATGATCCAGCATCTGAGTTATCTGAAGAAGAATATTCATATTAAACGGACAATTCCCTCCAAATTTCATAACAAGTAGGCCATTAAACGATAGCTACATGAATAAAATTGATTTAAAAAATTTAAACCTATAAAATATAAGCATCATGACAACAGTAACAGATCCGACCCAATTTCGTGAAAACATACGTAAGAGACTTAATAAAATTATTAGAAAAAAGAAAATTACAGAAAATTTAGAAAAAGGAATATATAATTATGCTATCCAAACAGCTAAGGATAAAAAGGTTGTAAGAAAATGGGAAAATAAATATTTTGTAATACTCTATGTTGATAAGTTTAAAAGTATATATAACAATTTGAATAAGAAAAGCGCTGTTAAGAATAAAAATTTACTAACAAGATTAAAGAAAATGGAGTTTCAACCACACGAACTAGCTTTTATGAGACATCATCAGATGTTTCCTGAAAAATGGAAAGTTTTAGTAGATGCAAAGATTGAAAGAGATAATAATGCAACTAAGATTGATGATGCTATCGCTACAGATGAATTTAAATGCTGGAAATGTGGAAATAGAAAATGTACTTATTACCAAATGCAAACGCGCAGTGCGGATGAGCCTATGACTACCTTTGTATGTTGTTTATCCTGTGCAAATAGATGGAGATGTTAAATATATTATTAAACTAAAAAAAATAATATATTTTTATTACAATGTTAAATTTCCAAAACCCGACTATTAAAAATAATGATTGCTATTGTTGTGGTACAATTAGAAGACATCCAAAGCCTAATTGGCATGGTTGTTTAAATTTTAAAAAACCATCGTGTCCAAAGATGAATACTCCTTCACATAATGTTTTGGCGCCTTCAAATGCACAACATTCAAAAGTAATGAGGGATGTTCAACAATTAAAAGTAGCTGCACCCGGAAGAGGACGTTGGAAAAAGGTCAATTGGAGACGATTTAAATTACAACAACAAACAAAAGAATATCAAACTAGAGTTATTACTAATTCTACAAATAATAATTCTAATTTAGTTATTAGAAACGGTACTGTTGTTACCAAAGATCCTATACAAAATCAAAATAATCTTGAAATTAAACCTAATTGTCCAAATGCTTTGAATTTAACATGGAATGAAATTTCTCAGATGACAAAACAACAAATAGATGGTTATTATGGCGGGGCTCCAATTGGTTGCAAATACTATAAATTCCCAAATGATTCTTCTTCATCAACATCTATTGATACTCCTATGGGACAGCAATGCACGCGAATACAACAATGGCAAACTAGATAATATTTGATATATATATACGATGTCTACAAATATATCAAATTGTAAATGGAATACCACGGCATGTAATGATATCTCAAACTGTTGTCCAAAACCAATTGCTTGTAAAGATGGTACTTGTACCAATTGTTGTAAATGCTGTGATTTACAGTATATCAAAAATGGCGTTATAGAGTGCAAAAAGCCAAATATTTATAATACACCCTACTATTTTCAAAATTTAGAAAATCCTTATTATCCACCCAATAAAAATAATTGTTGTCATGGTCAGTTTTATTTTAATACAAATAAACAAGGTCAAAAAATATTTGTTACAAAAAATTCTAGAGGAGGAGGATTAGGAGATATTTCATATCCTAGAAATCAGTCTGGGAGATGGAATCAATCAACTACTAATACAAAATTATTTCCGGTAATATCGGTGGGAAGAAGAAACCCTGTTTTAAAAGATTGTTGGAAAAATGGAAACTGTCCTCCTAGAACGACAAGTAAATATCAAAATATGCAATTTCCTTTAACTACAGTAAGACAATCTGGTAGGCTATTTAAAAATACACATCCTAATCAATCAAAAAGACAATTATTTTCTTATTTAGCTAGAAATAGAGCATATTTGAAAAGATAATTAAAAGTGGATCATTTCTAAATCTTGAACCTTCCAATATTCTCTGCTACCATTAGGCAGAGGTCGAGCGATAATAAATGGTACTTTTTTTGCATCCATTTCAAGTTTTGCAATTGTAAACCCATCAATCGTACCTCGAGCTACTTTAATAAAGGGATCTGCGCCATTATTAATTTGTTTAGCTCTAATACCTATAATACGAGCATATTCATATTTTGTTAAGAATGGGTATGTTTTATGTAAATCATCTACAATTTCACCTTTATCGTTACGCACTAGAGTACAAAGTGCTAAAATTTCATTATAATTATTTTGTATAATTTCAGGGTGGCTTTCAACCAGTTTATCATTATCTATATCTTTTTCTAATTTTTTGAGATTATCATCATCTTCCGACTCTTCGCCATCCTCATCATCATCCTCATCATCCTCATACATGGAAGGGTCTATATCGGCAGGTCCTGGTGATTTTGTTTCAACATCCTTATCCTTATCTTCCTCTTCCTCCTTATCTTCCTCTCCTAAATCATCATCCGTTTCTGGTGTTT
>JAAHTH010002188.1_pt1 | contig 15528 bp, 11 predicted proteins | sample 6116091 | NCBI WGS metagenome assembly JAAHTH01 (sample SAMN13939990, study PRJNA603662) | sponge metagenome | isolation source: marine sponge | host: Mycale hentscheli | place: New Zealand | collected 2006
TGTCGAACCGCCAAGAAGATGCAGCAGAGTTCATCCTAGACGGACTCGAAAGCGATCTTGAGCTTTACCTCGGCAGGCCGGTAACGATGCGCGACTTCACTGAGCATCATGTTGTCCCTTCGACACACGTGTCCGCTCCTTACGGTTCCTACCTGGGTAGTGGCGTCAATGGCAATCAGTACATTGACCATGCCCCTGCTATGCGTAACCCGCACGTAGTTTACCTTAAGAACAGCCCAGTTCATTCTGTAGCTACGGTGACGTCCACGGCTGCTAGCGTGGGCGCTACTGTTCGTACGCTGACCGAAAACAAAGACTTTTTCGTCCACGATTATGGTATCGAGATTCCGTATGCTTATGCCCGTGAGAAGATTACTGTGACGTACAATGCTGGTTTGGACGGCGCTAACATCAAGGTGTTTAAGAACATTATTTTGCGTGCTGCTTCTCGTGAGATGCAGAATATGCATGATGACGTGTTGGGCATTAAGGATCTTGAGACTCGTAATGTGGGTCCGCTTGACACGGGTTTTTCGGAGACTGAGCTTCGTGCTGTGAAGCGTTATCGCCGTGTGAAGGCTGGCTTTGGGTTGACCTGATGGCTACCCGCATTAAATATGATCTAGACCTAAGTCCTTTTTACAGGTACATTAGGCAGGTGCTTCGGCGGTCTCAAAACTTTAGTGGCGTGTTTAGAGCTGCTATGAAGGATCTTGAGCGGGCGCACGCTCGAAACTTTGATTCGAAGGGTGCTTTGGTTGGCGGTTGGCAACCCGAAGACTCTGAATATGCTGGTTGGAAGCTTGGAGAGTACGGTGCGGGCGGTGTTTTGGTTCGTACGGGCACGTTGAAGCGTTCCTTGTCTTTTTCTAATGCTCGTGGCGCTGTTCGTGATATTGGTAGACGTCAGGCCGAGTTTGGTACTAGCGTCAGCTATGCTCATTTTCATCAGAGTGGCACTGAGGACATGAACTCTCGTAAGATCGTTTTTGTCCCGAATAGGTTTGTTGAAGGCCTGGCTGATGATGCTCTTAAGTATTTGGCGTACGGAGAAAGCCCGTTGGGGGCTATGAAGCGTGCAGCCAACATCGGCCGCCGTTAATGGGCTAAGATACATTGGAGAGGTGATTTATTATGATGCTTGGCCCAAGAAATGCTAGAATGGCCGTTTCACGGTTCTTGGCTGACGCTATGCCTCCGCGCGTTGCCCAGTACCGAAACGAATGGAACTACAGCGCTACTGAACTTCCTGACCCTCGACGCTATTACCCGTATGAGCCTACAGCCGTTGACAAGTGGCCGTCGCTCATTACTGTGGTCATGGGTATGGGTAGCTTGTCAGTGGATGACTACAATACTTATGAGCCTGAGTACGGTGTCTTGTATCAGATGCGAACATATGTTTGGGCGCGTGGAGAAGGCGCCGTGCGAGCTACGGACGTTCGTGACGACCTTACCACGGTTGTCCGTGACTTGTTGATTGATAACCCTCGTCTTCAAAACTCGCATCATACTAACGCCTATGACTGCAATTATCGTGTGGACGACACCAGCCTTCGAGAAGAATATTCTGATTTGACTTTGTTGAAGGGTGATCGTGTGGCTTGCGCATCTTTCATTGCTTACGATTTGCGCGCTCAAGAAACCCCAACTCGCACATCTCTTGGAACTGTACGTGCTGCTGGCGTTGAGCTTGAGATTGATCTAATGGATTGGTTGCCGAACGCCCCCACTCTGCTTACAGCTATCGCTACAGGTACTTCAGTTGCTCTAGACTGGAACGCTCCGACCTGGCAGGGTGGCCGCTTGGGTGTTACGAGTTATGCGTTGCAACAGACTACTGACGGCGGCACCAACTGGTCCACGATTACAGGCCCTACAGGAAATGTTACTGAGCATACTGTTACCGGTCTTACAAGCGGAACTACGTATCAGTGGCGTGTCGCTGGTGTGACTGCTGAGGGCACAGGCGCCTATTCTGTGGCTTCTAACGCAGTTACCATTTCTTGAGACTAGAAATTGGTACAATATAGAGTAGAGGCCCGATGCCTCTGCCCTGTTTTATTTCCCTATATTGGAGGCATCATGCCCGGTGTTGTTGTTACCACCGCTGTCCGCTCCGGTCCTACCGGTGTGGGTGCTATTGAATCTAGCCAGATGTTTATTGCTGGCGAGTTTCAGCGTGGCCCCACCGATGAGACTACCTTGGTCCGAAGCTTCAGCGAGTTTAAGGCTTATTATGGAGAGTATACCACTTCCACTACTGCGTGGGTTCCGGTAAAGACTTTCTTCGAGAATGGCGGCTCTCGTGCTTTTGTCGCCCGTGCTGTTAATACTGATGCTGTTGCCGCTTCAGGTTCGCTTGATGATGGAACTGATGACACGATCGACTTCGATGCACACGACGTCGGTACTTGGGGCAACGATCTAGTGATCGCTGTTATCGCTGCTGACTCGCTCTCTGGCGGTTTCCGAATTACGGTAACCCTGGACGGCGATCTTCTGCTTACCACCCCTGACCTTGCCGACGTTGCTGCTGCTGTCTCGTACATCAACACTTCTTCGGTTTCGCACCTTGTTGTTGCTTCTAACAACACTGATAGCACCTCCGACCCGGCTGTCGGTTCGGTTACGCTTTCCGGCGGCACTGATGGTTCGGCTACTACTGACTCTCACTACAATACCGCTCTGGGTTTGTTTGAGTACGAGTACGGTGCGGGCGCTGTGTGTATGCCTGGTCAGACTTCCACGACTGCTTACGCTAACCTTGAGAGCCACGCTACGTCTAATAACCGTATCGCTTTGTGCGGTTTTGCTGCTGGCACTGATAACGCAACGGCTAAGACCAATGCTGCTGCTGCGGGCACCGCTGCTGGGGAAGAAGCCCGACGTATGGCTTTCTACCATCCGCACATCAAGGTCGAAGACCCGGCTGATGCTGGCCTTACAGTGACGATCTCCCCGGAGACTCTCGCTGCTGCGGCTCGATCAAAGGCAATTAATCAGGCCGGTTCTCCGCACCGTGCCGGTGCTGGTCTGATTTCCGCTGCTTCGTCCTACGTGAAAGGCGTGGAGCTGACAATCGACAAGGCTGCCGGTGACTTGCTTGATGAGGGCCGAGTGAATGCTATCCGCTCGATTGGCGGCTCGATTCGAGTGTACGGCGCTCGCTCGCTCTCAACCGACGAAGCCAACTATCGTTTCATTACCTTCCAGGACATGGTTAACCATGTTGTGGTTGAGATCGAAGATCGTCTTGAAGACTTCGTGTTCTCCACGATTGACAGTCGAGGTGGACTGTTCGGGCAGGTTGAAGCCCCTATGGTTGGCCTGCTAGATCCCCTTCGAATTTCGGGGGCCTTGTACGAAGCCCTTGCTGCGGACGGTGCTCGCGTTGATCCGGGATACTCCGTCGTTGTGAACGACGAGAACAACCCTGTCTCTCAGCTTGCTTCCGGTCTGGTCAAGGTTGATGTTGGTGTCCGTGTCTCTTCGGTTGGTGACAAGATTAATGTCACTGTCACCAAGAGCAACCTGACGGCCTCGGTCGTCTGATCTAAGGAGTAGATAAAATGGCTAATATCAAGTCTTCACAAAGGCAGATTGTTGCACAGATCTCGCCCGTCAATCCTGAGGGTCACGCGAGGGGTCCTCGTTTCACTAACTATTTTGCTCAGGTTTCTGGCGGTGAGATTACTGCTAACGTCGAGAAGGTTTACGACGGTGGCGCGCTGACCCCTGACGTTCTGTGCGCCCCTGCGGAAATTGGTGACATTACCGTGACTCGTCACTTCAATGACTCTGATGCGGGTTCGCTGCGTGTGGCTCGTCAGCGAGTGGGTCAGGTTTACTACGACGTGTCTGTGTACACGCTTGATTGCGATCTGGCGAGTGCTGTGGCCGATCGAGTTTACTCAAAGGCCCTGTTGGTTGGTATTTCGGAGCCGGATGGCGACTCTGCCTCTGGTGCCCCTGCCACTTTCTCGCTGACTTTCTCGGTTGGTGCTGTGGCTGCTGCTCCAGAGAATCCCCCTACCTGATAATTCACATAGGGTAAACAGGCGCTGAGAAGCCCGCTCCTTCCAGGGGCGGGCTTTCTCGCGTTTATTGACATTTGAGTTTGCTGTGCATTATGATAGTGGTATGAGTGAATTTCAAGAAACTTTCAGCTCTGAGTTGGGCGATGTCCCCTCGGAGGATAAAGACAGCAAGAACGTCCTCTCTCAGCTTCGAGTTATTGTTGCGGAAGAGGTCAACCTTCCCGATGTAGAGATCGAGGTTAAGCAGCGTACGGGCGTTTCGGTAATTTATTCGCCTAACATTTCGAACGCTCAGCTTAAGGCTTGGCGCAAGAAGTCGTCTAACCGCAAGACCGGTGAGCTTGACAACATCAAGTTTGCGTGTCTCGTGGTTGGTGACACGGCCCGAGAGATCCAAGTCAATGGCGAGCCTGCTATTTGTGATGATGGTTCTCCTTTGGTCTTCAACTCGCAAGAGTTTGCCGACATGATGGACGTCGAGAAGTTTGAGATTGTTCCCCACGGCATTCGTGACTTCTTTGGCGTTGACGCCCATCTTGAAGCGACGGCTATGGCTATTCTCGATAACTCTGGTTATGGCGATGATGTCGAGGCCGAGGAGGACCCTACGAGCGGGTCCTAGATCTACTAGTTGATGACGGCAGGGTTCAGACTGCTGCCCGATTTGGCGAGTTGTGGGGTACGGACCCTATCGAGATTCTGGATTGTTCTGATGAGGAATGGTTGATTCGTCTGGCGTGTGCTCAGGTGATTATTCAGGATCGCGAAGAAGAAAAACGTAAACGTGGCTAGTGTATGGCCCGGCAGAGCCGCCTTTAGGGGCGGCTTTTGTCGTTCTCTGCTGTGGTTGATACGCTAAACTATAGATAGTAGACCTATTGAGGAAGTGTCGTGGCTATTCAAGAACGCGTTACTCTAAAAATTGATATTGATACGAACACAGCCGAGCTAGGCAAGTTGACGGCTCAGCTTAAGACTTTGGAGCGCGCCACGAATTCTAACTCGCGTGCTTTCAACAACATGGGTCGCGACATTGACAAAGTCGACCGTAAAATGTCTAGGATGGGTCGCACTTTCCGAACTGTTGGCCGGGCGGCGTTTAAGTTTATTGGTATTTTGACGAAGTTTTCGTTTATTGCTTACGCTGGCCAGGTTGCTATTCTTACTACGGCGCTGCTAGGCGCTAAGTTGGCTATGGCGACAGGTAGGGTAGCGGCTCAAGGCTATTCTATCGCTTTGAAGGGTGTTGCTAGCGCTGCTACTGCTGCGGCTACTGCTGTGGCGATTGCTGCTGCGTCTATGAGGCAGTTCCAGGAAGCTCAGTTGTCTCCGTTTACGGGAGGTGTTAGTGGCGCTGCTACCCGTAACCGTGGCTTGAGCCCTTTGATGCGTGGTTTGATGGGTACGGAAGCTACTCAGCAGGCTCTTCGTGGCATGGCTAAGTCTGGTGTTGGTGTCGGTCAGCAGAACGCTGTGTTGCGTGAGTTGTTTAACATTTCGGGCGGTGACAGTAAGCAGGTGGCGTCGTTGGTTGGCTCTATTAGTGGTGACCCTGGCACGTTTAAGGAGGCTGTTGGTAAGTCTGCTGGTGGCGCTGCTGCTGCTGGGCGTGCTGGCGATTTGCAAGGGCAGCAGCTTATTCAGTTGCTTGCTAGCGGCGGTCTGACGAGCGGCACGAACTTCGCTAATCTGGATGCTGTGATGGGTCAGACTGTGATCGGTACTTTGAAGACCGAGATGCAGTCGTTGTTGACTGTGCTGTCTAATGCGGGTGAGGGTTTGCTTGGCCCGACTCGTGACACGATCCGTTTGTTGTCTGGTACTTTGGCCAACTTCACACAGCGGTCTATGCCTCTGATTATGAAGTTTGGTGATATGGTTTTGGGTTCGGATGGTTTGGCTTCTGGTATGCAGAAGATGTCGAACTCGTTGTTCCGCTTAATGAAAAATACATTGCCTACCCTTGAAGGGTTCATGGAGCGCATGTCGGACATGTCTCGTGCTACGAGGATGTTCTTCCGTGATATGGGTAATGCGATGCGCCCGTTGGAGTCTGGCGCTGAAGTGCTGATGTCGATGTTTGGTGGCATCTTTGGCGGCATGACCGGTAACGGTGTTTTGGATCGTTTCAATAGGACTTTGACTGATAACGCTGCTTCGTTTAATGCGTTTGGTGATTCTATTGGCAATGTGTTCCGTGCGTTTTTTGCTGGGTCTGGCGGCGGCAATAGTATGGTTTCTGTTGTTGACCAGATGAGTGACGTGTTTAATAAGTTTGCTACGGATGTGGTTCCGCCTTTGAAAGATCTTGCTAGCACGATTAAGGATATTGTGTTGAATGGGTTGCCTCCCATTTTGAGCATGGTGTCTAGTGTTCTTACCACGATTACGATGGTTATAGATTCGATTAGGGGTTTGGTAACTAGCATTCCTGGGGTTGGGGGCGGTGGGACTGCCAGCCAATTTATGGATGCTGCTTTGCTTATGTCGTTTATGGGCGGTAGGGGCGCTATGCGGCGTCGCCGTATGCCTGGAGGAGCTGCTGGAAACCCTGGCATGTTGGCGGGTGCTGGCGGTTTTCTTGCTCGTGGTGGCGGGAGGATGCAGAACTTTTTGACTGCGCCTCACCTTATGATGAGCGGCGGTCAAGTCGTTAGTAAGTCTATTCTGAAGCAAGGTCCTGCTAAGTCTGCTTTGGGTAGGTTTGGTCAAAAAGCTTTGATGAGCAGAGCTGGCGGCATGTTGATGGGCGGCGCACTGCTTGGTGGCGGCGCTATGCTGGGCATGAACGCTTTGAGTGAAGCGCAAAGCGGCGAGGCTGGCACTGGAACGTTTTTGAAGGGCGCTGGCGCTGGCGCCATGATCGGCACTTTCATGGCGCCTGGTCTTGGTACGGCGATTGGTGCTGGCGTGGGCATGTTGGCTACTGGCATTGTGGATAAGTTTGCTAAGAGCCGTAGACGCAAAAACTTGGAAAACTTGATGGAGACAGAGTTTAACGAGAACGCTATTGCTGATTCCGACATGTTGGCCAGGTTTAACCACACTTTGGAAAACTTTGAAGAAGTTGCTAAGAACGCTGATGTTAGTGCTGAGGATTTGAAAGACGAACTTGACGCTATGAAGCCAGCGATGGATCTGCTTCATGAGCGAATTGAGGCGAAAGTAACTCCACGGATTGAGACGTTGACCGAGGTGTTTGGTTATGCTGCTGATGAAGCTGAACAGCTTGCACGTAATTTGAATGAGATTCAGTTTGCTAATCTTATGGCAGACGAGTTTAATAAGTTTGCTACGGACATGACGGCTGGTGTTGGCTTTGCGGCCCGTTTTGAAACGACTAGTGCTAATAAGTCTTTGCTTAAGAATGAACAGGCAGGTTTGGAAGCGGCTTTGAATGCCGAGTTTGGCGGCGACCTTGACAAGGCTGCTCAGACCGAACAAGGCCGTAGGCTTCTCGAATCGTTCTTTAACAATATTGTGACTCAGTCTATGCTGGTTGAAAACCAGACGGGTATTGGTGCTGAGATGACTGCGATTAATGCGTTTGAGCAGATTTTTGGTAAGTCTGAGTTTGTGGACGAGCTGGTTGCTGGTAATGAAAAGATTTTGACGGAAGATCAGCGTATGGCAAATCTTCTTGAGAGTAGTGATGGTTCGTTGAAGCAGATTGCCCTGATTATGCAGGCGGCTTTTGGTGGTGCTGCCGAAAAAGAGTTGCGGGATTATTTTGGTGCGCAGTTCGATGAAAAGTATGGTAAGAACTTTATGGGTGGCTATATGGGTTATTCTTATGCTCGTGAACAGTTTGTTAGGCAAAATGTGAATGTTGGCATGTCCCAGCTTTTGACTGTTCAAAACCCGATTAATGTTGATGTTAGCGCAAGCGGTGTCATTACTCCTGGCGTTGTTACGCTTATTGCGCAAAAGACTAGAGAGATCATGGGTATGACTGCTACCACGCTGGCAGAGACTGCGGCAGATGCGGTGACTTCTACTGAGGTCGCTGAGGATGCGGTTTTGGGCGTGGATTATTACATCAACCCTGATGGTTCTATCACTTTTAATTATGGCGATGATAACGTTAATTCGGTTATGAATTAGGAGATATTATGGTGGCTAATGTTAAATTTACTAACGTTGATGCAGACGGAACAGACAATCCTAATGTTAACCGTATAACGACCCCGATGCGCGCCGTTCTCAAACAAGTTCCCAGTCTTGAATCAACCTACGATGAAGAAACTGATACAACTACAATAACCACTGTTCCTGGGCTAGAGATCGAGTTTCCGTACGGTCCTGTGGACGTCAAGTATGCTAGTATGTCTTTGCGGTATTCACAGATCGCTAGGCCTGGACTTAAGCCTCTATTGGTTCGGTCGTCGCCTAAATTGAACACTGTGACTTTCACTGCGTTGATTGCCGATAAGCAGTCGGGCGGTAAAGTAAGCGTGGAAGATACTCTAGATCTTCTTAAACAGATGGCTGCTGAAGACACAGACTGTGAGTTCATTTACGGTTTGGCGGCACTGCCGTATCGTGTTAGAATCACACAGATGGATATTAACTCTCGTTACCGAAACTTTGAAGGCCAGTTGACTCAGGCTAATGTTTCTATTCAGTTGACTGAGGCTCCTGAGTTTGACCCTTTGTTGGGTGAGTTGTCTGCTGTTACTCCTGTTGGCACGTTGGGCACAGCTCCTTCTCCGGCTGTTGCGGAAGACGAGCCGGATGCTCCTGAAGATACTCCGGCGAGTGATTTTGATCAGATCCAGGTTGAGGTTGATCCACTTCAGCCTGTAACACTGGGCGAAGTTTCATCATAGGCAAATATGACTGATACATTTATTCCTCCAGCCCTGGACAACACTGCCGCTTTTACAGAGTGGGCCAAATCAACTCAAGTCCCGTTTAGGGACGAATCTGGCGCGCTTGTCGTTTGGAACCCTGACGAAGCAGACTTCGTAGAAATGGAGTCCTACGGACGCGAGTCGTTTTACCTGGGAGAGATTGGTGAAGCCAATGTGTCACTTCGTCAGCATATCACGTCCTGCGAACAGCGCCTCACTGCCAACTCAGTAAGTCGTCTTGTTGTGCAAGTCTACGACCCCGATTTTTACATGTACAAGAACGGGTACTTTGATCTCGAACGAACCATGAATTACAATGGCTATTTTTACAGGCTCACAAACGTTTCTATGAAGTATAGAGAAGGCCGACAGATTGTTCAACTAGAGGGGAAAGCCTATAACGCTTACAAACTAAAAGAAGACCGAGGTAATCAAACCTGGACCGGTATCTCCCCAACCGAGTTCGCTCAAATCAAAGCAGCGGAAGCTGGTCTGGAGTTCTTCGGTGAAGTCACCGCTGTCGGTGATCCTATCCAGCGTGTCCAGAAAGACAACACCGACGAATCCACGTGGGATGTGCTAAGCCGCCTAGCTAAAGAAAACGAGTTCTCGCTGTTCGAAGCCAACAACAAGCTGTTTTTTGCTAGCGACAAGACTATCATCGCTAATCAGAACCCGGAAATTATCCGCATTCCTGCCACGACCGACGACACGCTTGTTTTGCTAGACGCCGATTTCAAGCGCAGCGTGGACGACAAGTATAGTGGATCTGTTGATATTCGTTTCCATAAGACCGCTGTCGCTACCAGGCTTACTCCTGGCATGGCTGTCCGCATTATTGGTATGGGTGATTTTGACGAAGTTGATTTGATGGTTGAGAACGTGCAGGTTGATATTAAGCCTGAGTCTCAGGTGCGTATTTCGTGTCGTTCCACGGAAAATCTGGGCGGTTGCGCGTTGCAGACGTTCCAGCGTGGCGACCGTGGTGAGTGCGTGAAGCGTATTCAGCGTGCGGTTCGTGAGTTTACGTCGACTGTCCGACCGAAGCGTCAGCAGACTGAGACTACGGAGACTGATCTTGGAGACGGACCGGCTCTGACGCTATCGGCTGGAGGTTTAACGCTACGTGTTCCGGTGCCTTCTACTCCTGTTACTAGAACGGCTAAGGAGACTGCGCTGTTGCAGGCAACGTCTGGTTATGGGTCAGGTAACACGGTCGCTCCTAATACTAAAGCTACAGGAGAAGCCGTCGGTACACCGAACCCGATTAGTGCCGTGCCTCCGTCACAGACACGTGCTCACGGCAGGGGCGGTGTCGTCAACCTAGGTCCTCCGGCTCATACGATGACGGGCGACCCGGGCTCGGCTTGGAACTCCGCAAAGCAGTCTACGGAGCCGTTGCCTTCTAAAACGGTTAACCGCCTGTTGAGTATCGACGGCGTGTTTGGTCGAAACACCGAAACTGCTGTTAAACAATTCCAGACCAAGGTCGGGCTGCCTTCTACCGGCATCGTGGACCGTGACACTTGGGAAGCGATCGAGAGGAAAACCTGATGGACCCTTCACGTTACGGCGTGCCTGGCAGCCGAAGTGTATCTACTGAACCGACGGGTTTCTATCGTGGCGTGGTGAAAGCTGTCGATGGTGATACTGTCACGGTTCAGGTTCCACGTTTGTTTGGTGGCGCGCAGATCCCTGATGTTCCTGTTGCTGGCCCTGGGTTGTCGGTTGATGATCCGGTGTTTGTTTCGTTTATTGAGGGTCGTCGTGGTGCTTTGTTGGCGTTTGCTGCTGCGGGTGCTGCTGCTGTTGGTGATATTACTTCGGTGACGGCTGGTACGAATTTGAATGGTGGCGGCACGTCGGGTGCTGTGGCTGTTAATTTAGATCCTGATATTACTTTGACTTCGGTGACAGCCGATGCCTTTTACGGTGATCTATATGGCGCTATCCACATTCTCGTAAAGAACGTAAGTGGCGGATCTCTAACTAAGGGTACCCCTGTGTATGCTACGGGCGCTGTTGGTGCTTCTGGCGCTGTGGAAGTCGAAGCGTCTTTGGCTGGGACTGGTTCCACGATGCCTGCTATGGGTTTGTTGGATCAGGACTTGGATCATAATGGTCAGGGCGACGTTGTTGTTTCTGGTGTTTTGCAGCAGATTGATACGGACACTCCGGGTTATAGTGTGGGTGACGAGTTGTATGTTGCTGTTTCTGGTGGTTTGACGACGACTCGGCCTTCGGGGTCTTCTGAGTTGGTTCAGAAGATTGGTAAGGTTATTCGTGTTCAGCAGAGTACTGGCGAGATTTTGGTTCAGGGCGCTGGTCGTACGAATGATGTTCCGAATGGTACTTTGGCGAACGACATCAGCGGGAATGCGCTGACTGCTACGACGGCTGCGTCGGCTCCCGCGAGTACTTTGACGGGCAGCACGTTGGCTTCTGGGGTGACGACTTCGTCGTTGACTTCGGTCGGTACGTTGACTGGCCTGGCTGTTTCGGGTGATGCAAACTTTGATTCGGGCACGTTGTTTGTAGATGTGTCAGCCAACCGTGTCGGCATCAATGACACTACGCCGTCTTACTCGTTGGACGTAAACGGCACAGCACGATTCACAGATCAGGTCTATGTCCAGTCAATTCTGGACGTCACAAACGATCTGAAGGTGGACACAGACACGTTGTTTGTGGATGTGTCTGCGGATCGGGTTGGCATCAACGATTCCACACCGTCTTACTCGCTGGACGTAAACGGTGACTCTCGGGTTTACAACGGCTCTTTCATTGTGGGCACCACTACGACTGACAGCAAGATGTACTTGTATCGTCAGGACACGGGCACCGCTGACCACATCCGCATTTACAACGGGTCAACGCTTATTGGCACGATTGGAGCCGAAGACAGTACTTGGCTTCGGTTGAACCAAGAGGTCGCAAAAAACATTTACACGCCTCGGTTGCTGCGTGCCGATGGAGGCTTTCAAGCAGGCAACGGATCGGCTGCTACTCCTGCTTACAGTTTCCAAGGCGACTCCAACACGGGTTTCTACATCACAGGCAACAACGGCGTTATCTGGTGGTCGGGAAACAACAACTCAGGCGGGTACTTGTGGAACAGCGGTATCCGCACCGATAACGGATCGGAAAGCACGCCTGCGTACTCGTTTACTGGCGACACGGACACAGGCATGTACCGCAGCAGTGCTGATCAACTTTCGTTGACAGCGGGCGGAAACGCTTCGGTTGTCATTACTTCTACCTCTTTTAGCACAGACCTTGGTGTTGGTATCTATTCTTGGCCTGGTACTGGAACAGGCAACGATGCTGAGTGGGTAGCTACTGGTTTCGGCAACTACTACCTCGTCAGAAACTCATCACTACGAGCCGAAAAAGAAAACATTCAAGACCCCGGCACGGAACTTGTAGCGTCAATGATTGACCAAGTAGAGCCTAAACTGTGGAACCGTATCCATGCCCCAGGAGTGCCCGAAATCGGTCCAATTGCTGAAGATATGGACGCCATTTCCCCCTACCTAGCAGCTCACGGTTTTGATGAAGACGGAAATACGTTCCTTACAGGCTTTAACAAGACTGGCTGGATGTCGTTGATGACATTGGCTATTAAAGACTTGCGTTCTCAGGTGGCGGCGCTCACAACAAGACTAGAAGCGTTAGAAGCAGAGTGATTCCACGGTTTGACAAGCCCTACATGCGCTAAACTATAGATAGGATCTTCAAAAGGATTTATTGTGGCTGCTGTGATTTCATTCCCTGTAAAATTTGCAAACAACGGAAGTTTTGGCAAAGTTCAGCAAGATTCTGACGCGCATAAAGCACAGCAAGTTGCGGGTTTTGTTAAGACTGAACTAGGCGAACGTCCTGTTTTTCGCGAGTTTGGGATTACGGACCCGACATTTGACCGTTTTGACTCTGAAGGTTTCACCGAACGTTTCCGACTGTTTTACAAGTCTGATAGAATTAAACTTACTAACATCGAGCTTGCTGAGCAAGGCGGTGCTGTAGTTGAAATTAATATCGAATTCGAGTAAGGTATAGACATGCCCACTTCACCCGATTACACCGACTACGTCGATCTGACAATTTACGACCCAGACGTTGAAACTCTGCTGAACCAGATCATCACGTACGGTCGTGCCATCATCCCCGAATGGACTCCTGCTGCTGGCGAAGTCGAAATGATGCTTGCCGAAGTTTTCGCTGTAGGAGCCGTCGATCTCGCCAACTACATCAACCGTCTACCTAACGGCATTCTCGAAGCGCTTATCGCTTTGTTCGACGTTGAACGGACAGATGGCGTCGCTGCAACAGGCACCGTCCAGTTCACTATGGTAGACACGAACGGACACACCATCCCTTCAGGAACTAATCTCGTTTACACGGGCGGGCTAGCACCCTTGGTGTTTACCACAGACACCGACCTTGTGATTTCTTCAGGTGACAATACTGGTTCGGTTGCAGTGACAGCAATTACGGTGGGCGCTGCCCACAACGCAGTCCCTGCTTCCGCAACAGTCCAGGCCATTTCTAACACCCAATACGTTTCTACCGTGGCGTTTACTTCCACGAATGGCGCTACGGGTGGCGAAAACGCTGACACTGACGAAACGTTTTTGTCACGCGCTACTAACACGTTCTCGACGTTCTCGTCGGCGTTGGTTACCCCTTCACAAATTCGTGCATCTGTTTTGGACAATTTCACCTCTACGGCATATCGTTGTGCGGTTTACGACAAAGAACGCTACCTTGATCGTGCAGTTTCTAGCACGACTGAGCACCCGGGCTATGTGTTGGTTGCGGTTGCCAATCAGAATACCACAAACTCCAACGGCAACTTCTCTGACACTACCTTGTCTGCCTCCGAGATCTCGGACATTCGAACCCATCTAGAAGACCGGATTCCTGCTGGCCTCCAGGTTGACATCATGTCTGCCGAGGTCGTGTCTGTGGATGTGGCGACTAACGTGGTTGCTTTGTCTGGCTCTGATACGTCGGTAGTGGAAACTGCCATTAGCAACGCTCTGGCAGCGTATTTTGACCCGAACGTTTGGGACTGGACCAAGAGTGTGGTCCGAGTTAACGAAGTGATCTCTCTAATTGACGGTGTTGCTGGTGTCGACTATGTCAGTTCAGTTGTTCTTGGTGGCACTGCGCAAATCTATCCTGCCGGTGCCAACAACTTTACGGTAAACGGATCAACCGGTGACATTGAGCTTAACAACTTGGGAACTTTGGTTGGTAATAACGGCGCGGCGCACGCTATAACGGTGACCTGATCATGGCGATCTCAAACGCTATCGGAGGTGTAAACACCACGTTCGCTACCGGAGTGGGCGACTGGTCAGCGACGAACGCTACCGCTGTAAGAGACCTAAACAGGTCTATCTACAGAAACGCGATCAAGTATAACTCTAGCACTGCGCAAGTACGAGAGCACGCCGCAAAAGTCACTGCTAACAGCACTACGGCCCCTACTTTTGAGCTAGACTCGATCTCCGTTTCAGGAGGCGCCAACGTGTTGGCTTCGTGTCGGGTTGCTAGCTCGTTGATCACTTCATCGTATGCCCGATTGGACATTACTTTCTATGACGCTGTGGGCGCCCAGACAGGTTCTGTGTCGACAGGAAGCGCACGTGATGTTTCAGCGCAGGCTAATACGTTGAATTGGTGGCTGTTAGTGAATACTGCTTCGGCTCCTGACGACGCTGTTACTGCTAAATTTACGTTGACTTTTGGACGCAATGAATCCAGCGATGTTATTACTACTGCTGCGGTTGGCGATTACTGGCTAGTTGCCAGCCCTGGTCTCGTTTCTTTTACGAACTTTGATTGGTTCACTTACAACGCTTACGAACGTCTACCTAACTATGTTCGTACTAGCGATGAAGATGTTTTGACCATTTTCAGGTTTATGATTACTCTGTTCAAGAGTGCTTCTGAAGTGCGAGAGCTGGCCAAGGGTATGCGTTATGATCGGGCGGTTGAAGGTACCGAGCATCTGCCTACTTTGGCCGACCCTGACAACATGTCGTATCTGTATTTTGATTGGCTAGCCAGCGTTCTAGGCGTGAAGTTGGGTGCTTCTGCTTCTGCTGCCGGTTCCAACTGGTCTACGTTGTTCACGCTGGCAGATACAGACGCTGGAAAGGTGCATGTTGCTGCTGACGGTACGAAGGGTGACGGTATTGTTACGTGGGCTGAGTGGAATCGCGAGTTTGGTACGGTCTCGGCGGGAACAGCAGACTTCACCCAGGCCGATGATACGTGGACGACGGCTTCTGCTCACGGCCTTGATGCGGGAGACAGTATTCAGTTTACTGACTCCGACACGAATCCGACTGAGTACAGCGAGGATACTACTTACTACGTTGTTGCTGTGGGCTCTACCACGACCTTTCAGCTTTCTGCGACTCCAGGCGGCAGCGTTCTTGCTGGCACGGTAGACAGTGGCTCTAGTTGGAGCTACGACGCTTTGGCTTCGTTCGAGTGGTCACAGATTGCGGGTGCTAATGCAGGTTCGTTTGATGGTATCGCTGCTTCACGTGTGCTGTTGAGGCACGCCGCTAGTGGTGTTCACGCTGGCAAGTTGTCCACGATGGATGCGTTTTTGCGTGAGT
>JAAHTH010002194.1_pt1 | contig 15493 bp, 20 predicted proteins | sample 6116091 | NCBI WGS metagenome assembly JAAHTH01 (sample SAMN13939990, study PRJNA603662) | sponge metagenome | isolation source: marine sponge | host: Mycale hentscheli | place: New Zealand | collected 2006
ATATATTTTATGTTAATAATGGTTCTAGGAAATCACATGGTGATATACAAGTTAGAAAAAGAAAAACAGACCCACCTGAAGGAATTTTAGTTTTTAACTCTTATTTAATTAGTTCAGAACAGATGGAAAAAAACCCAAACCTAAAAGGTGAATACAATGTTCCAAAATATTTAGAAGCTTTTAATAAAAAAGTTGAACCACTATTAGTTGTGTTTAGAACCCACATTAGAGAATCTTTACTGATTACTGACCCATCTGAAAAACAATTTTTTACTAGAAGTGAATTAGAATTAGTATCGGGTATTTCTAGTAAACCAGGTGACCAAGACGATTTAAAAGAATTAATGACACCTAGTGAAGAAGAATTTAAATTTTGGGAATCTCAAAAAGTAATGTCTAACTATATGATTAAAGATAGATTCGGTGATTCTAAAAAGTCATTAGACTCTAAAGGTAACCAATTAGTTTACAAAACTTCAAACATTAGGGAAAATAATGTTAAACTAACATAATTACTAGATATTTATATAAAAAAGTAATTATGAATGTAATTTTAATATCAGAATTGGTAAACAAAGATGGTAGTCGTATAAAGGGGGATGCTAAGGTAGACCAAGACAACAACATGACCACATCTAAAGTTACAACTGATGACTTTATACAAATGACTAGACAAGGCCTTAGTAAATATAACAACTTTGGTCGTCTTTATTATGGTGAAAGTGATGATACTAATGATAAGGTTGAACTGCCACCTGAAGATAAAAAACAAAAAAGTAAGAAAAAAACCAATACCAAAAAAAAAGGTAAAAAGAAAATAAAATCTATTGTTGAAGATATTTTTACAAAAAAAGACTTTGATAAAGAGTTTGTAGATACAAAAATTAAAGATTTAAAATCAAAAGGTATTGGAAATTTAGAATCAATTAGAGACACCAACCCAATTTTAATTAGGAAGGTGGGAGCCTTAAAAGATATCATAGAAAAAAATAGTACAAGTGGTGAAGAAAAAGCTGTTATATTAAACCATTTATTAAATATGGATATTTCAGACATACCACAAGAATATAAACAAGAACTCAAAAAAAGATTAGGTTAATGGCTAACAATAAACTACAAGGTGGTAAAGTGTTGATAGATGATGATATAGATTACCATTTAAAAAAAATATATAACGCATACAAAGGCTCTAAAGATGTTGAAGGTTATGAGCGTTTAAGAGGTTTGTGTGATAATAAAGACGTTTCTTATGAACAATTAAAAAGAATTAAAAATTTTTTTGATGGTTTTGAAGGTAAAAATAATGAAACAACATACCTTTTAAATGGGGGTACTAAAATGAAAAGTTGGGTACAATCTAAACTAGACGACATGAGAGACAATGTTTCTAGTAAAAAGAAAAATATGAAAAACGTTGGAATGTCAAACCAATACCAAAAAGAAAAATCAAGTATTGGTAACGTAAAAATGGATACTCATGACTCAGATACTAATAAAATTTTGAGACAAGAAGGTATTTATAGAATAAAGGTCTTAGATGACCTAATAACAGAAATTAATAAAAACAAAAAATTATGTCACATTTCTTAGGACCAATAGCTCCGATATTAACAGACGCAGCTTCAGTACAAGATTTAAACCCTAACGGTGGAGCGATAACAAATCAGTTACCATCATTAAAAGCTGAGGGTGATGTACAAAGAGCTAACATAACATCTTTCAATGAATTTAAAAACGTAACAAATCAAGGGTATAGTGCACAAAACCCAGCCGCTCAATCTGATGGTGATGACCACGGAAGAGGTGAAACTGGACCAAACTCAGGTGTAGGCACTCTTATCGATTCTCAAAGAAAAGACGTGTTATTATATTCTTCAGGTAATAAGTATCAACCTGGTTCGGGTAATAATTACTACAATTTTAGTTTTGGTGAACAATACTGGTAGGAATGAAACTTTACTCTCTATTTGAAAACCTTATATTAGAAGCGACTAGTAGAGCTGAAATAGAGGATGCTATGAACAAACGTAGAATAGTTTCTTTAAGGTATGATGATAGTGAAGACCCTGGTGGTAAAGGCCAAAGATGGGTTGAAGTTTATTGTTATGGTTCTTCGTTGAAAGATAATGATATGATAAGAGTTTATCAAGTGGGTGGTGACACAAAAACTATACAACCTGGTTGGAAAACCTTTAGAACTGATAGAATGAATGATTTTAGGGTGTTAAGTGGAACATTTAACGAACCTAGACCTTTATTTAACCCTACAGGAGATAGGAGTATGAAAACAATTTATAAAATAACACAATTTTAATTATGAACCCAAAATTACTAGAAGTATTAAAAAAAGCTAAACAAGTAGACCAAAGAGCAAAAAGCATAGACTCAAGAGATATATCAGGATTAGAGTCTAAATATGGTCAAAACGTATCTAGCGATAAATTGGTATCGGAACAACCAATGGGTATGCCACCAATGGAATCACAAATTAGCAGACCACAACCTAAAGTAGATGTTAATAGCCAATCTTACAGAGAAAGAGTAAAAGAATCTGGTTTACCACCAGAAATAATGAAAGCTATGTTAGATAACCCAATAGAACAACCTGACGCACCAGGAACGTTTTCTATGAATGAAGAGGCGATGAGAGAGATTAACCCTAATTATGGTAAAAAAACAATAACAGAATCCCCAATACCCTCAACGAGTACTAAAGCTAGTGCTAACGTTGATAATGGTGATGTTAGGAAAATGATAGCTGAAGAAATAGCTAAAGCTTTACCTTCTATTGTTGAGAAGTATTTTGATAAAAAAATGATTCAAGAAAATATTAACGTATTAAAAAGTTTAAAAATTAAAAGAAAAACAAATAACAATAGAACATAAAAAAATTAATATGACTCAAAAAGGATGTGGTTGTAAAGGCAACAAAGGAAAATGTGGTAACAGAAAAAGAACTACAAAATAAATAAAACCCCTCGAATTGAGGGGTTTTTTGTTTACAACTAGCCGTAATTTATTATATTTTATAAAAAGTAAATTATGAGTAAAATAAAAGTTTTAGTTCTTCCTTCGGACAGAACAGGGGTATCTAAATTTCGTTCTATAGAACCCCATATGAAATTACAAGAATTATATAACGATGATTTCCATGTAGACATAGTTACCGCCGGTACAATGGATTTTGATTGGGATGATACTAAGTATATAAAAAAGTACGACATAATACATTTTCATAGAACCCTACCAAAAATCGTAGATGGACAACTAAGACACGTCTATTTAGATGAAATGAATGAACTTTTGGATAAAATACATAGTTTAGGTATTATAACAATTATGGACCTAGATGATTATTGGGAACCTTCTAAAGACCACCCAGCTTACCAAATGATTATTAACGATAAGTTACCACATAAGATTAGAGAAAATATTAAAAAATCTAATTACGTTACAACAACAACACCAATTTTCGCAAAAGAAATTAGTAAATTAAATAAAAATGTTTTAGTTTTACCTAACGCTATTGACCCAAAAGAAAAACAATTTAGACCAAACCCAGAAAAAACAAATAAAAATTTACGCTTTGGTTGGTTAGGTGGTTCTTCACACTTTCATGATTTAATTCTTGTTGGTGATAGTGCTAGTAGGTTTTTAAAAGAAAACAAGGATACATCACAAATGGTTTTGTGTGGTTTTGATACTAGAGGTAATATTACTGAAATAGATAAAAATACAGGTCAACAAAAAACAAGAAAAATTAAACCAGAAGAAAGTGTTTGGTCTAGATATGAAGAAATGTTTACAAAAAATTATGGGATAATTAATGAAAATTATTTAAACCAATTAAAAAAATATGACCAACCTAGTGATGTACAGTATAGTGATATTGATGAGGTTTATAGAAGAGTTTGGACTAAACCTATAACTTCTTACGCCTCTAATTATAACTTATTTGATATATCTATGGCTCCACTTAAAGAACATGATTTTAATAAATACAAATCACAGTTAAAAGTTATTGAGGCTGGTTTTCATAAAAAAGCTTTAATAGCTCAAGACTATGGACCTTATCAAATAGATTGTGTACCTTTAATAGAGTATGGTGGTAAAATTAATGAAAATGGTAATGCTATTCTAGTAGAGACTAGAAAAAATCATAAAGATTGGTATAAAGCACTTAAAAAATTAAATGACAACCCTAGTTTAGTAGGTCTTTTGGCCCACAACTTACATGAAACAGTAAAAGATAAGTACCACATAGATACTGTGACACACACAAGAGCAGAATTTTACAAAACATTAGTAAAAGACAATAGAAAAGAAGTAGAACAATTAATAGAAGAAACAAATGCAGTTTAAAGTAGATAAATTATTATTTTTTGATATCGAATCAGTAAGTCAGTATAAAGACTTATTTGATATGCCTGATAGACAATTAAAAATGTGGGAATCTTATTATGATTCCTTTAGAAAAAAAGTGACTGATGAAAGTAAAATACCTACAGTGGATTCCGTTGGTATGGATAACTTACAAAAAGAAACTTATAGAGAGGTTTATAGACAAACTGCAGCATTTTACCCTGAATTTGGTAAAGTTGCTTGTGTTTCTATGGCTTTTGTTACTAAAGGTGGTGAAGTTAGATTCGAATCTTTTTGTGGTGAAGATGAGTTACATATCTTAACTGAAACTAGAAAAATATTTGATAAAATTTACTCACTTGATTTTATCCTTTGTGGTCAAAGTATTAAAATGTTTGATATACCCTTTCTTGGAAAAAGATACTTTATCAACGGAATGAAACCACCAATATTTTTTCCAAAACACGACACAAAACCTTGGGACCTTAAAGTTTTAGATACAAAAGATGTTTGGCAGTTTGGTAATAACTGGTCCCTTGGTTCTTTGGATTTAATGTGTACTGTTTTAGATATTGATTCACCTAAAAATGGTGACGTTAAAGGTGATACTGTTAATAAGAATTATTGGGAGGGTAATCACAAAGAAATTAAAGAGTATTGTGAAAAAGATGTTAAAGCTCTTGTAGATATAATAATAAAATTAAATAATTTAAAATAATGGGAGAAATTCAAAACCAAATTAATGAATTAAAATCTTTAGCTGAAATGGACATGTTGCCTGAAGAAACTAAAGAAGAAATTAGAATGGCTATAAAATTAGCTGAGTCAGTAAAAGACTATGACAATAAAAAACCTGAATCTAATTTTAAAAAGGTTGAAATTAAATATATAAATAAATCAGATAACAAAAACCCTGTTTACGCTAAAGAAGGTGATTCTGGTTTTGATTTAAGAGCGAATGAAAGAGGTTCTTTAAAACCATTAGAAAGAAAATTAGTTAGCACGGGTTTATATTTTGAATTACCAAATGGGTATGAATTACAAATTAGACCTAGAAGTGGTTTGGCTTATAAAAACGGTATTACAGTACTTAATTCACCGGGAACTGTTGATACAGGTTATAGAGGTGAAATTAAAGTACTTTTAGTTAACATAAGTAATGAAAAATTTACTTGGGATAAAGGTGAAAGAATTGCTCAAGGTGTAATTTCACATAGGATTAGTTCTGATTTTGGTGATTTAATTGAAGTTTTTGAAATAAACGAATCTGAACGTGGTGAAGGAGGGTTTGGCTCAACAGGTACGAAATAATGAGTGTAGTCGCAGTAAAAGTAGAAAAAGATAAAATAACCATTGGAGCTGATAGTATATTAGTTTCTGGTTGGACACAAGAAAAAGATAAATTAGCTAAACTTAATAAGGTTAACGATATGATTATAGGTGACGTGGGTGACGCTCAAGAAGGGGCTCTGTTTCTTATGTATTGTAAAACACGTAAACCTAGAGAAGCTTCAGTTGAAGCTCTAGTTGAGTTTATGTCAGAATTCCAAGATTGGATGTCTAAAAAGGTTGATGTCACTAAGTTAGAAAATCAATACGTAATAATTTTAGATGGAAAAGCTTTTATGATGGAAGGTTTTTTCATTAAAGAAGTTACCGATTATACAGCTATTGGGGCTGGTATGGATTACTCTTTAGCGGCACTTTATTTAGGTAACTCAGTTAAAGAATCTATAAAGGCGGCTTGTCACCTATCAATATATTGTGAGGAACCAATCAATATAATGGAAATTAAAAAATGAAAAAAGTACTAGTAACAGGTGGTGCTGGATTTATAGGTTCTAACCTAGTAAAAAAGTTATTAAAAGAATACCCTAAAATAGAGATTACTGTATTAGATAATTATTTTACAAGTGATAAGATGAACCACCTAAAATCAACAAGAGTTACATATATAGAAGGTAATACTTGGGATATTGATAATTATTTTGGTCTATCTAAACCTTTTGATGTGGTATTTCATTTTGGTGAGTATTCCCGTATTGTCAAATCTTTTGATGACGTTGAATATGTTATGAAATCTAATTTATACGGTACAACAAAAATATTAGAATATTGTAGAAAATGGGGTACAAAACTAATATATTCAGCAAGTTCGTCAAAATTTGGGAATGGTGGAAAAGATGAAAACTTAAGTCCATATTCTTGGGCCAAGTCAAAAATTGTCGAATTGATTAAAAACTACAATCAATGGTTTGGTCTTCAATATGAAATATGTTATTTCTTCAATGTCTATGGACCTGGACAAATAACTACAGGTGATTACGCTACCGTTATAGGAATCTTTGAAAGACAATGGCTGAGTGGTGAACTTATGACCGTAGTTAGTCCAGGAACCCAAACAAGAGATTTTACCTTCGTTGGTGATGTTGTTGAGGGTGTAATTAAAACGGTTGGTACTAACAGGAATAAAGAATGGTTTTTAAGGTCTGGCAAAAATATTTCTATAATAGAGGTAGCTAATATGTTTGAACTAGGTAAATGGTGTTTAATCCCTGAAAGAAAAGGGGAGAGATTTACTTCAGAGGAGTTTGAATCTGACACTAACGAGGTTTTAAATTGGGAACCTAAAATGAAACTAGATAAATGGATTAAATCAAGAAAAAAATGATTAGTGTAGTATACTCAACAAGAAAACCAAACCAAGAACATAAAAAACACTTGGAGCAAACATCTAGTAGCAATATAGAAATTATAGAATATGTAAACAATGGTCAATTTTCATTAACTGAATTGTATAATAGAGCACTAAAAGAAACTAAAAATAGTATTTTGGTTTTTTGTCATGACGACATTATATTGAGTAAGGGATGGGACCAAAAAATATTAAAACATTTTAATAAAACTGATTACGGTATTTTAGGTATGGCTGGAACCACTGACATAGATGATAGTGGTAGATGGTGGACAGACATGAATAAAATGGTTGGTATTGTTACCCATAGTAGTGATGGAAAAACTTGGGACTCTAAGTATTCTAATAATTTTGGTGACAAGGTAGTAGAAACTGTTATGTTAGATGGTTTATTTTTTGTTGCCCATAAAGATAGAATTAAAAAAACTTTTAATGAAAATATTAAAGGTTTCCATTTTTATGATTTTGATTTTACATTTAATAACCACTTAGATGGTGTTAAAGTTGGTGTAATGTTTGATATTAAAATAACACACAAATCTGTTGGGGAGACCAATGAACAGTGGGAAGAAAATAGAAAACAATTTCGTGAAATACATTCTAAAAATTTACCCTATAATTTAAATGTTAGTTTAAATTATGATGACAAACCATTAAAAAAACTTAAAAAAGAACCATCTGTTGCTGTAGTCATACCCACAAAAGGTAATGTTGACATGTTAAAGGATTGTGTTGATTCTATATTTGAAAAAGATAGTTACAAAAATCTTAGAGTATATATTGCTGATACAGGGTCTACTGATGAGGAAAAAGAAAAAATTAAAAAAGAAATTTTGGTACGTGAATCTGTTGTGATGATTGAGTACGATTATTATAACTTCGCATCAATTAATAATTCTGTAGTTAAGGATTATGTTAAAGAAGAATTAATTTTATTTTGTAATAACGATATTAAATTGGTTAACGATGCTATAACAAGAATGGTTAGGGTTTATGTACAAAATAAACACACTGTTGGTACTGTTGGAGCTAGACTACACTTTAAAGATAATAAAATACAACATTCAGGTATTTCAGTGTTCCTACAAAAACACCCGAAACAAGAGTTTTACTTTCCTGCTTTAACACACCACGGCATACACACTTACCACACCTATTATATGGGTAAAAAAGAAGTTTTTGGTAACACTGCGGCATTTATGTTAATAAATAAAAAATTATTTGATAACATAGGTGGGTTTAGTGAAGATTATAATGAGTGTTTTGAAGATGTCCAATTAAATATAGATTGTTTAACTAGGGGTAAAAAAAATATTTTCTTAGGTGACGCTGTTTGTTATCATTACGAAAGTCAAACAAGGAATATTGATGGTGAAAAACAAAAACGTGAAGGTGAGGATTACACACAAAGAATAATACCTTACATAATAAAAAATAAAAAAACTTACAAATACTTTAGTAATGTAAATCCTGAAGTATTAAATGATATTTTAAAAAAACAAGAAAATGAAAATAGGAGTATCGTATAACTTATTTGATGGAGAAGAGTTATTAGAATCATCAATAAAATCAATTAGAAAAAACGTTGATTACATATCTGTTGTGTACCAAACTATGTCAAATTTTGGGAATCCTTGTGATGAAGGTCTAGTTCCTTTATTAGAAGAACTTAAATCAAAAGGTTTAATTGATGAATTATTTGAGTATAGGCCTAAAGTTAATCGAGGTGGTCATTTTAATGAAATAAAAAAAAGAAATTTAGGTTTATACCTTTCTGAGGGTGCTGGGTGTACCCATCATATGGCAATGGATTCTGATGAGTTTTATACTGATGAACAATTTAAATATATGAAAGATACATTTAGGGAAGGTAACTATGATTCTGCTTCGTGTCAAATGACAACTTACTATAAAGAACCGACATACAGATTAGACCCTAAAGAAGAGTATTATGTTTCCTTACTTTTCAAAATTAGAAAGGGTGTTGAGTATGTTATGGGACTACCTTTCCCAGTTTTAGTTGACCCTACAAGAAGAATGGAACATGGTCATACTAGAGTTTTTAATAGGGATGAGATTGAAATGCATCATATGAGTTATGTGAGAAAAGATTTACGTAAAAAATTACAAAATTCATCGGCATCCCCTAATTTTAAAAGTATAGATAAAATAGTAGATTACTATAATAAATGGGAGTACCCTAAACAAGGTCTTATGGGTGGAGCACCTGATAAATTATATAATATCGTTGAAGTTGATAAATTATTTGAAAAATGGTAACAACTTATTTACAAGGTGGTTTAGGTAATTATATGTTTCAGATAGCTACAGCTAAATCACTTTCTATTGATTTAGATTGTGACGTAATTTTTAATGAAAGTAAAGCTACAACAGTACACCAGCCAATACACACATATAAAGATAATATATTTAGAAATATAAAATTTACTAATGAAGATGTAAGCACTAAATTCACCCACCAAGAAATTAGTTTTGAATATAATGAAATACCCATGATAGATGACGTTCTGTTAAGTGGTTATTTCCAAAGTGAAAAATATTTTCTAAAAAATAAAGATAAAATTAAAGAAGTTTTTAAACCTAGTGATAACGACAAAAAATATATAAAAGATAGATACGGTGATTTAACTAACACATGTTCAATCCATGTTAGAAGAGGTGATTACATTTCCCAACAACAAAACCATCCACTATGTAAAGAGAGTTATTATGAAGAAGCTTTAAAATATATCCCAAAAGGAACTAAATTTTTAGTTTTTTCAGACGACATTAAGTGGTGTGAAAATATTTTCAAAGGAGATTCGTTTATTTTTGTAGAAAATGAATTAGATTATATGGACATGTATATTATGTCTATGTGTAAACATAATATAATAGCAAATTCCACCTTTAGTTGGTGGGGAGCTTGGTTAAACAATAATGAAAATAAGATAGTTATAGCTCCTAGTATTTGGTTTGGTGTGGCTAAACAGTTAAATACAAAGGACATAATACCCAACGGGTGGATTAAAATATAAAAAATGACTAATACAAATATAGATACAACACCAACAAGAACAGTAAACCAAGAAATAGGGAAATGGTTTAAAGATAATGGTGATAAAACACACATATTGAATTATGACCTTAATGAAAACTCTATTGTTATGGATTTAGGTGGTTATACTGGTGTTTGGATTGAGGGTGTTATTAATAAATTTAATTGTAATACATATGTAATTGAACCTATTGAGGAATTTTACAATGTTATGGTTGAAAAGTTTAAAAATAATGATAAAACACATTTACGTAAGGTTGGTGTAGGTGATAAGAATACAAGTGGTACCATATACTTACACGGTGATGAAACAACAACACACACTAAAAATGGTGGTGAGTCTGTAAATGTTGAGTTTAGAACTATGGATAACATACTTAACGAATGGGATTTAACTGATGTTGATTTATTACAGATTAATATTGAGGGTGAAGAGTATCCATTACTTGAGTATATGTTAAAACATGACTTAGTTAAGCACTTTAAAAATATACAAATACAATTCCATTACATTGGTATGTCTGGTGATGTCATTACTAGAAGAGAAAAAATACAACAAGGTTTAATTGATAACGGTTTTACACAATCATATAATTATGAGTTTGTGTGGGAATCATGGAAAAGAGGTGAATAATGAAAATAGGTGTATCGTATAATATATTTGATGGTGAAGAACTTCTAGAGGAATCAATCAAGTCAATAAAAAACAATGTTGATTACATATCAGTTGTATATCAGACTGTATCTAATTTTGGGAATCCTTGTGATGAAGGTCTAGTTCCTTTATTAGAAGACCTTAAAGAACGTGGCTTAGTTGATGAGTTGTATTTTTATGATGTAAAATTGAATGAACATTGTAGTACTAATGAGATGATAAAACGTAATGTTGGTTTAGAGTTATCTAGGATTAATAGGTGTACTCACCATATGTCTATGGATTCTGATGAATTTTACATAGATGAACAGTTTAAATACATGAAAAAGATAATGATGGAAGGTAATTATGACTCTTCGGCTTGTAAATTAATCACATACTATAAAACCAGTGAATATAAACTCCAACCAAACGAAGAATGGTATGTATCATTATTATTTAAAATTAATGGTAGGACCTATATTTCAACTAAAGGTGAATGGGATAGATTAATGGTAGACCCAACTAGACGTATGTTAACCAATAAGATTAGAGTATTTAGTCGTGAGGAAATAGAGATGCACCATATGTCACATGTACGTAAAGATTTACGTAAAAAATATATTAACTCTTCAGCTAGAGAAAATTTTGGTAATAAGATAGATTGGTGGATTGATTTTTATAATAATTTTGATGAGAGTATGGTAGGTGTTGGGTTCCCTGGTAATGTGGAACATAAAATAATTAAAACAGAAAAACTGTTTGACATAGGTAATTGTTGTTAACATGAATATATTAAAACATTTTGACAGGGTATATTGTATCAATATGGATAAAAGACCCGACAGATGGGAACAAGCCCAAGTAGAATTTAAGAAAATAGGTATAGAAAATGATGTAATAAGGTGGCCAGGTGTAGAAAACACTAATGGTAACCTAGGGTGTACATTATCACACAAAACATTAATCGAACATTGTAAAAAAGAAGGTCTTAATAATGTTTTAATATTTGAAGATGATGTGTTATTTGTTGAGACTGATATGAATAAACTAGAAAAAGCTTTTAATGAGTTAAAACAATTAGAGAATTGGGACTTATTTTATATTGGTGTAACTATGGCCCCACAATTAAGGAGTTTTATTAGAGTTACAGATAATATTCTTAGAACTAGTTTCGCGTATACAACACACGCATATGCAGCTAATGCACAGGCTTTTGACCCAATGATTGAGTCTTGGAATAGGAGTATAAATGGTGGTGATAAAATAGTGGATACAACATTGTGTAGAGATATTGTACAAGGTAGGGGTAAGTCTTTTGTGATGGACCCAATATACGCAATACAACAAGCCGGCCGTAGTGATATTGGTCATAATGATATCGATAGTTATGAATGGATGATTACCGATTTTAATAAAGTTAAAGTTAATAGTGGGGTATGAGATATACTGAAGAAGAGTTACAAGAAATTTGGGTTACGTGTAGAGACAAATACATAATCCAACAAAAAGAAAATGAATGGTTATGTGTTTTACGAACAATAAATGAAATGGATAATGTTAAAAATATCTTAGAGATAGGTGCTTTTGATGGTGGTAGTTCTTATGGTTTAAAACATTTTGCCGAAAACATGGTGACAATAGATTTTATACCAGATTGTAGATTTGACCAAGAACCATTCCAAAATATAAATTGGACTTACATTGGTGGAGACAGCCATGACCCAAAGTTTAGAGAACAAGCTTCCGATTTTTTAGGTGGTACTGTTGATGTTTTAATGATTGATGGTGACCATACATACGCTGGAGCTCTGCAAGACTACAATGATTATAAACATTTAGTTAGAAAAGGTGGTATTATAATTTTTCACGATATACTAGACACTGAGTCACATAGATTACAAGGTTGTTTTGTCCATGATACTTGGGCTGAAGTTAAAGAACTTCATGAACATAAAGAATGTATTGATTTAGGTCAAGAATTTAGACATAACAAATGGCACTCAAACAAAGTTTGGGGGGGTGTGGGTATATTATTTATGTAAAAATGAAAAAAGATTGTGTAATATTATCAAGTTGGGTACCATCGTCTAATCGTATGGAACCCTATATTAGAGTTTTAGTAAGTTATTATAGTGATTGTGATATATATGTAGGTGTTAACCCATCGGACTATGCTGAACTATGGATACAAAAATTAAAAGAATCTGGTTTAAATATTATAGCTGAAATTACACCAAAAAATTTGGTAATCCCACAACACGCTAGTGCTGTACAAACAGCTTTAAAATTATATAAAGATAGTGATACAGAATATAATTTAGTACACTTTATCCACACTAAAGGTATTAGTTATCTTAATCAACCAATTGAAAATCAGGCTTATAAAGATTACTATTTAACTTATGCGACTAAAATAACTGAAATACGTGAATTTATGGAAAAAAATCCTAGTTATGGTGGTTGGGGTGATTACGGTATTATACAGTACCAGTGGTTTCGTAGAGAAAAACCTGTCGGTACAAAAATACATGATGAAATGGCTAGTGATGAAAACTCAACTAAAATTGTACATGAATATTTTGATTGGTCTAGGTTTTACCCTTTTAAATATACACCAATGAGAACACAATGGATGACTGGGTTTTATACAATTAGACATAATTTATTGAATAACTTTATTAATAACTGTAGTGATGATTTTTTAAATAAAAATATTATTAACGATATGGGATTTGATATTTACATGTTTGAGACACATGTAGCACAAATTGTGTGTAGACAGGGTTATCTTAGATATATTGATAAAATGTGGCTTAATGATTTACCTTTTAATGGAAAAAAATTAGAAAAACGTTTAACTGACCTTTGGATTAAGGAAAATGATTTAGATATAAATATTAACGATTATGTATAAGATAAAAATAAAAGACACCTCATTCCAGCACTGTGAATATAGTAACAACCCAATGCCCCCTGTTAGTTTTTGTGAACACTTCAAATGGGATTGGGATACTGATGTTGTCGGTAAGGATGAGTTAATATTTTACACACATAGTAATATATTAGATGGTGTAAATGATATAAATGGTAAGAAGGTTTGTTGGTTGATAGAACCAATGGATTTGGTAGGTCTTAATTATAAACAAATTAAAGAACATCATAATCATTTTAAATATGTTTTTACTCACGAAAAAACATTATTAGATTTAGGTGAAAACTTTAGATTCATGCCTTTTGGTGGTTGTTGGATTAAAAAAGAGGACCAAAAAATATATAATAAAAGCAAATTAGTTTCTATTACTTCTTCTTGGAAAAGACAATTAGAGGGTCATAGACTTAGACATGAAATTATATCTAAATTTGGTGATAAAATAGATACCTATGGAAATGGGTACACACCCATTAATGAAAAGGTTGATGGTCATCGTGATTATATGTTTTCTGTTGTTATTGAAAATTGTAAAAGAGATTATTGGTTTACCGAAAAACTAATAGACTGTCTAATGACAGGGACCATCCCTATTTATTGGGGTTGTCCTTCTATAGGTGATTTTTTTAATACTAAAGGATTTATATTGGTTGATGGTGTTACAGATGTTGGTGAAGCTTTAAATAAATTAACACCTGAGTTATATGAAAGTATGCGACCATATATAGAAGAAAACTTTAAAAAATCAAAAAAATATATACTAGGTGAAAACAAAATCTATAATGAGTATATTAGTAAAGGGTTAATTTAAATTATGAAAATATTAGTAACGGGTGGGTCTGGAATGGTAGGTAAATCATTAAAAAAAATTTTACCTGAAGCAACTTACCTATCATCAAAAGAGTGTGATTTAAAAAATGAGGAAGAGGTTAAGTCTTTAATGAACAATAACGAATTTGATACGGTTATACATTTAGCGGCTAAAGTAGGTGGGATTATTGATAATATAAACAAACCTGACGATTATTTTGTGGATAACATACAAATGAACACAAACATAGTCAAGTGGTCACGTATAACAGGTGTAAAAAGATTTATAGGTATTTTAAGTACTTGTATATACCCTGATAAGGTAATATCATACCCAATGACTGAAGATATGTTACATCAAGGACCACCAACACCAACTAATTTTTCATACGGTTATGCTAAAAGGTGTTTAGCTGTTCAAATAGATGCTTGTAATAAACAGTATGGGACTAAGTACCAATATTTAACCCCTTGTAATTTGTATGGTGAGAATGACAAGTTTGGGGATAATAGTCACTTTATTGCTGCATTAGTTAAAAAAATAATAAAAATGGAAAAAGATGGTAACAATACTTTGGAGTTATTTGGTACTGGTAAACCACTAAGACAATTTATGCATTCAGATGATTTAGCTTGGGTAATAAAAGAATGTCTAGATAAAAACATATATGAAAGTTTTAATGTAGCTACTGAAGAAAATTTATCTATTAGAGAAATGGTAGATATCGCACTAAAATCTTGTAATTTAAAAAATACACAATTAGTTTTTGATAAAACGAAACCAGACGGACAATATAGAAAAGATGTTTCAATAGAAAAATTAAAAGGTTTACTACCTAACTTTAAAACATTATCATTAAATAAAGGAATAAAAAAAGTTTATGATAAAATTAGTAAGTGATACAATAGATAGGGCTGATATAAATTCCCTAGTAGAGTGGTTATCCCAAGACGAGATACCAAGATTAACCAAAGGTGAATTAACTTGGGAATTAGAAAAAA